>ENA-OWRJ01000211-OWRJ01000211.1-human-gut-metagenome-genome-assembly--contig:-NODE-211-length-87011-cov-7.871947_pt1 | contig 87011 bp, 87 predicted proteins | sample MGYA00248269_ERZ651897 | MGnify/ENA primary metagenome ERZ651897 (study PRJEB26924, sample SAMEA4378252) | human gut metagenome | biome: human gut; feature: human-associated habitat; material: faeces...
TTTCAGACTGAACACGGCTTATCAGCCCTTGATTTTCCATTCTTTCCAGCATCGTCGTAAGAGATGTTATCGCTAATCCGCATTTGACCGAGAGTGACCTGATCGAGATTCCATCCTCCTGCCACAGCACATAAAGAATGCGCCCCTGGGCTCCATTGAACGCATCAATATTCTTTTCGCTGAGAATCTTCTCAAAAATCCGGTCTCCAAGTTGTTTTATTTTGGTGACAAGAAATCCGCCATTTGTTTTCATGCAAATGCTCCTATATAGTAGTTTATTAAATTATACTATATAGGAGCTTTATTGTCAAGAGCTTGTATGTTTGAATAGAGGTAAATTCCGTTTTTTCGTTCTTTTTAAAAGCATTAGACCCCATGTCTTTTTGAGTTTTTCTACCGCTTACAATCAGGAACGACCTTACAGACAGCACCACCTTGGAATGACCTCGATTCTCGTTACATCGCCGGTACAGTTGATGGTGCAAACACCCGGCTTGAGAACGGGAAACTCCGTACCCTTAACCTTATCGTTTTTGAGGATGGTGTCTTTGAAGCAGTTCATCAATTCACTGTCGATTTCAATGTACTCATCCAGATTGGAAATCATCATGCCACGGCCTTGGGGCTGTATCATTATTACCACCGTCCCGTTGCCATAGAGCTTGATATACGGTCGGCTCTCAAAGGCAGTCGGATTTGCAATCGTCAGTTCAGAACTGTCAGCCGACACCGTTTCCTGCCCCGCATAGCTGTATTTATACGGCTTGCAGTTGAAGGTCACGGTAAAGCTGCCGACCTTGTTCAGCTGTTCCTCAATGTCCAGACTGCCGGAGATGACGCCGTAGCGGAAATACTCCGCATCGTAGGAGTCAGTAAGCTCATGGTATCTGTCCGGCTCGGAATACAGCCAGCCCTTGATGTCCCGCAGGACGGCGGCAAGGGCGGCTACGTTCTTCCGTACGAGGAACACCGTGTAGCTCACCTTGATGTTGGCAAAGCGGCGGTTCGGATTGATGATGTCGCCGCTCCGACCGGGAATAGAGATGAACTCCGCAGCGTATTCCGGTGCGGAAAACACATCCTTTTTCTCAATATGCAGACCGAAATCGGCAGAGCATTTTCCGTTGTAGGTAAAAGAGGTCATGCGAATACCACTCCTTTCCGCTGGGCGAACTGATTCGCCGTTTCCATGACTTCGTTGGTGAGCTGACGGATATCCTCACTGCTGTAATTGTTGAAATTCGTGATATTCAGGGCAATGGTGAAAGCGGATGCCGCCTTACCGACCACGCCGTCCACCGCAGAACGGATCGAACCGTTCACGTCAAAGTCGGTGGGCAGAGCCGTCTGCATATCGTGGGCAAGGTCACCCATGACGCCGTTGATGTCCTCGGCCATACCTTCGGCGGCTTTGACCGCTTCATCGCCGTTGTCGTCAATGGAGCCTGCAAGACCCTTGACCAGCATTTCACCGACCCATGCCATTTCCTTTGAGGGCGAGTGGATACCGAAGAAATCGCAGATACCGTCCCAGATGGAAGAGATCCACCCGGACACCTTGTCCCACAGCCATGAGGCAAGCTGGGTAATACCGCTCCACAGTCCCTTGACGATGTTGCCGCCGATCTCCACAATTTTATACATCAGAGAGCCGAAGGCTTTCACGATGCCTGCAATGATCTGCGGCACAGCCTTGACAATCTCCACAATGATGGTGGGCAGGTTTTCAATCAGCGCAACGAACAACTGAACGCCTGCCATGATGATCTTGTCGATGTTCCCGATGAGGGCATTGACAATACCGGAGATGATCTGCGGAATCGCCTGCACGATGGTCGTGATGATCTGCGGCAGGGCTTGAATGAGAGAAATCAGCAGGTCGATACCCGCTTGGATGATCTGAGGTATGGCGTTCAGCACGGCGGTGATAATGCCTTCAATGATTTTCGGGATAGCTTCCACGATTGCCATAATGATATCCGGCAAAGCAGCCACCAAGGATGTCAGAAGCTGAATGCCTGTTTCGATAATCTGCGGGATGGAGTCCAGTAAGAAGGTAATGATACCATTGATGATCTCCGGCAGTGCTGCAATCAGCACGGGCAGTGCATCCAAAAGGCCTTGCGCCAGCCCGGTAATAAGCTGTAAGGCTGCGTCAAGGAGCATCGGCAGGCTGTTCACCAGCCCTTGCACGATGGTGACGATTGCCTGCACCGCTGCCGGGATGAGCGTGGGCAGTGCATCCGCAATGCCTGTCACAAGTGTAGACACCAGCTGAACCGCAGCCTCAATAAGCAGTGGCAGATTCTCAATCAGCGTATTCACGATGGTCATGAGCGCGGACACCGCCGCCGGGATAAGCTGCGGAAGCAAAGAAAGCAGCGTTTCCAGCACCTGCGAGAACAGTTCGGTGACTGCTTCCAGCAGTGTGGGCAGCAGTTCACCCACAGCCGTCAGCAGAGCATCCAGCGCCGTGGGCAGAGCCGCCACGATGTTCTCAATAACCGGGGTGATGTTCGCCACCACGGTCTTGAAGGCATCCACCATGTTGTTGCACAGCAGCTCCATGTCAGCGTCCGCATCGCCGAAGCCTACAATGAGGTTCGACACGGCAGATTTCAGCGCATTGACAGAGCCGGAAATGGTGGCTTCCGCTTCCTTGGCAGTTGTGCCCGCAATGTCCATGCTCTCCTGCATGACATGGATGGCTTCCACCACATCCGCATAAGAGGAGATGTCGTACTTGACACCGGATATTTTCTCCGCATCGGCAAGCAGTCGCTCCATTTCCTGCTTCGTGCCGCCGTAGCCCAGTTTGAGGTTGTCGAGCATCGTGTAGTTCTGCTTGGCAAAACCCTGATAGGCATTCTGAATGGAGGACATATCCGTGCCCATCTTATTGGCGTTGTCGGACATATCCGTGATTGCCATATCCGCATACTTTGCGGCTTTCTCGGTATCGCCGCCGAGGGACTGGATGAGGCTTGCGGAAAAGCCCGTGACCGTCTCCATGTACTCGTTGGCGGAAAGTCCTGCCGTTTTGTATGCGTTGGCGGCGTACCGCTGGATCTCCTGCGAGGAGTCCTTGAACAGGGTGTCAACGCCGCCGACCAGCTGCTCATAGTCCGCATAGGCAGCGATGACCTCTTTTCCGAGCTTCACGGCGGCGGCACCTGCGGCAACAGCCACGGCACCGAGTGCCACACCTACGGTTTTGAGAACCTTGCCGAAGCCTTCAAACTTACTGCCGGATTCCTCCGCAGCCTTGCCGCCCTCCTTGATAGCTTTCTCGTTTTCGTCCAGCTCACGGTTCATATCGTTGAGGGCGGCTTCGGCATTGTTGAGTTGGATCTGCCAGTTCTGGGTGCGGCGGTCGTTCTCTCCGAAAGAGGTGGCGGCATTCTGCAGAGCCTTGCGAAGGGTGTCGATTTTTGTTGTCTGCTCATCGATCTCTTTTCGTAGCACCTTGTTCCGTGCGGCGAGTGCCTCCACGGATTTATCGTTTTTATCGAACTGAGAGGTGGCGAGCTTCATTTCGGAGCCGAGCACCTTGAAGGCCTGGTTGATATCCGCCAGTGCTTTTTTGAACTCTTTTTCCCCCTCAAGACCGATCTTCAGTCCGAAACTGTCTGTCATTCGCCGTCACCTCCTTAAATGCCGTCCGGGATAATATCGTCAATGTAGTGTTCGTGAGCAGGAATAGCCTGCCCGTTATACTGTTTGTGGCACTCCCACAGATCCAGCAGAAGTCCAAACGGCATCAGCCACACCTCATCTTGGCTGAGATGCAGGTGGGCAAGACCGTAATAAAGAAGCCGGGTAAACAGCTCCGCATCGGAGACCGTTACCCGACTTGTGCGTTTTTTGAGTCTTTCTCGCTTTCCACATTCCGCTTGGTGCCCTTATAGAGAGCTTCCGTAATGGCGGTTTTGTATCCTGCAAGGTCGAGTGGCGTGGTCAGAAGCTCCACCACATCCTCCGTGATCAGCTCCTTGGGATGCTCCTTGTCCTTGAGGTTGTGGATGAGAATGCTCTGATTTGCAAGAAGTGTGATGAGCCACACGATCTCGCCGATAGCCATTTCAAAGTTCTCGGACTTCATCAGCTTCTCGCCGAGGTTTTCCAATCCGCCGTATCGACCGGAGATCTCTTTAGTTGCCTTGGTGGTAAGCAGGAGTGTGTATTCCTCGTCACCGATGGTGATGACTGCAGTTCTCTCGTTATCCATTGTGTGTTACCTCCGTTAACCCTGTTTTTCGGGTGTCGTGGTATAGGTCGGCTCATAGACTTCCTTATACCAGTTCGTGATAGTCGCAGCGGTCACATCGCCTTCCAGTGCCTCCGCTTTCCACGGGTGCTTGCCGCCTGCGTCTGCTTTGTTGCGGCGCAGAATGGTGCCTTCAATAGTGGGTGTAGAGAAGGTAATGCTGTCGCCCTTGGTGGCAAGGTTTGTCGCCGGAATACCGAATTTCACACGGTACAGCCAGTAATACTTGTACTTGCCGTTGGACTTCTTGGCGCGGAAGTCCACCGCCACAGGGTCGCCGCCGTCCTCGGATGCGGAAATCAGCACCTTGTTCTTGTCGATGGTTGCACCCGTGAGGTCGGATGCCGCCGCAGAGCCGATATCGTCAATGCCGAGGGAGAGTGTGCCGGATTTGAATTCCTTCACGATCTCCGAAGCGCCGTCATCGGCATAGAGCGTTGCCTCCGCCAGTTCCACCGAAAGGTCAGCGGAGATGGCTTTGGCAAGCTGGGACGGCGTACCGTAGGTTTCCTCACCGGCATCGTTCTCGGTGATTTTTGCGTAATACAGTCTGTCAAGACCAATCGTTGCCATGATTTATTCCTCCAGTTCGTAGATTTGCGCCACATCAATGGCGTAGTGATGGTAGCCGGTTTCGGCCTCAAAGCCGATGTACCGGCGGTCGGTAATATAAAAGTCCGCACCAAGCAAGGCGCGGACAAGGTCATTTTTCAGTTTGGTGTAACTGCCCTTTGTGAAGAGGGACAGCCGTGCCTCCTGTGTCTCACAGCCGGGAGCGTTGTCGGCGTGGAGCTCAAAGCTGTCCGACATCGGAGTGATGACCAGATAGGTGTCCGAGGCTTTGCCGGAGAACACACCCGTTTCCAATGGAACACCGCAATGCCCGGCGATGGTTTGTAAATCGGATAGAAGACTCACAGCTTTTCCACCTCCTCATCCAGCGCCTTGGTCATGGCATCGATGCATTCCTGCCGGGATGCCGTTTTCGCAGGCTTCAGAAACGGCTTTGCAGGCTGACCGTGCTTGCCGTATTCCAGAATGTTCGCCAGCTTGGCGTTGCTGCCGCCGTCCGAGCGTGGCTCTGCAAAACCGACCTTGATATCGTGATTACCGTCCCGGTTCAGCTTAGTGGGAGAAAGACCGAGCGCACCCGCCAGTTCACCCGTGGTGCGGGAGTCGTATTTCGTACCTCTGCCCACCACGGAGGAGAGGTTACTGCGCACCTTAGCGAGAACCACCTCGCCACCGGCCTGCAGGACGGTATCCGCAACGCTGTCAAAGTTGCTGCCGAGCTTGGATATCTTTAGAAGGAAATCCTCCGGCATTTTCATTTCAGCTTTTGCCAACGGTCGGCACCTCCTTTTTTGCCAGTACCTCAATGTACATTCCACGGCCCTTTACATCCTCCACGGACACAATGTCGTAGCGGCAATCATCGCAGATGAGGAACTGGTCGGTAGTGACCGTCAGCCCCGGAATGCACCGAAAGCGGAAGAGGTCGGTCGCTTCACTGAATGCAGCGAGGTTTGCCCACCGCTGACTGCCGTGCCGACCTTCCCGGTATACACGGACGGAAGCGAGGACTTCATTCTCGGAATGGGTGAAGCCCTCGCTGTCCTTGACTTGGCGGATTTTTACGATGTCGGCAAAGCCGTTCATCTTTCCGAAACTCATACTTGCCACCGCCTATCCAAGCGGAGCAGCAGATTGACCGTCTTCCACACCTGCTGTGCCGCTCCGGTGTTATCCGCAAAGAAGCCGCCCGTGCTGCCATCCCGGCTTTCATAGAAGTGGGATGACAACATAATGACGGCTTGCTCTGTGGTGGCTGGCATGGGATTCTCCTTATAGAACCCCTCCGGGATGTGCTGGTAGCTTTCGGCGTAAGAAACAGCGGCGGTGATGTAGCTTTTCAGCAAGGCATCATCCGCCGTGTGTTCCAGGATAAGGTTGGCTTTCACTTTGGAAAGAAGCTCGTCCATCACCGCCGCCTCCTTTCATCAAGACGCCTTCATCTTCAGAAGCTGGATACCCTCCGGCAGGATGATCTTGCCGTCCACACGCTCGGTGGCAACAAAGCCGACCTGACCGTTGGTAGAATACAGCTCGTTCAGACGCTGAACGGTTCTGCCGGTGCGGTCAGCGATCCAATAGTTCTGGAAATCGCCGAAGGCAATGGAGAGCGCACCTGCCGCCAGCGTGGGAGCATACGGGCTGGTGTAAATCTCGTAACCGAGCAGTCTGTCCGGCTGACCCGCCTGCAGGGAGGGCTGCCACAGATACTGACCGTTGGAATCCTTCAGCTTACGAAGTGCGGAAACAGTAGCATCGTTCATCAGGAACTTGGCATTCTTGCGGTAAGGTGCTTTCAGCGCATAGATTAGGGAAATCACCTCATCGGTGGTAACAGTGGTCGCACTGGCTGCGGTAACACCGACCGTGCCGCCGTTTGCAGTGAACAGGCCGGTGGGCTGACCCGTACCGGTGCCGACGCAGAATGCCTGTTCCTCGGCAGCACCGAAGGCGTAGGCAAACTCACGGGCGATGTACTCTTCCAGATCGAAGGCACTGTCGTCCAGAAGCTCAATGCTTACCTTCACAAGGTCGGTCAGCTTGTAGGCATCAATGGTCTTCTGTGCGAAGGTGGGATTGCTCTCGGTGTAGGCAGCATTTTCAGCAGTCCACGCAGCGGTGGAATGGGTCGCTGCAACGGGAATCTTACGCTCGTTATCGGTAGTGATGACCTTGCACAGACGGCGCATCACATTTTCCTCCTTGAGCGTGTCCACGATGAACTTCTCAAACTCCGTGGGGACGAGATAGCCGCCGTTGGCGTCCACGCCCTCGGAGAGCACATTGTGGAGCATACGTTTGCCGCGCAGATGCAGACCGAAATCCTCGCGGTAGGCGTTAGACGCTCTGCCGGTCTTGGCTTCGCCGGTCGCTTTCTGGGGCTGCTCGGTGATAGGAGAGGATACGGGTTTGGCAAGCTCTGCGGCAATAGCGTCGCGGCGCTCCATGCGTCTGACCTCATTGGTGAGATCGTTCAGTTCCTTCTCCATATTGGCGTAAACGGCATCGTCCTCGGCGGACAGAACGCCTTTTCGGTCGCGGTGGGTGTCGAGGAAGCCCTCCATCGTAGCCCACAGCTTGGCGCGCTTTTCGCGCAGTTCAACGATAGTCATATTGAAATACCTCCATATTAAATGTAGTTTTTGATGGTGTTCAGCTTGGCTCTGAGTTCGTCCACAGAGCGTCCCGTGTGTTCTGGCACGGTAGGTTTGGGGTCAATGGCGCACTTTGCGGCAACTTTCTCCATGAGAGAATTCACCACATTCGCCTTGGAATACAGCATGGAAACTGTGGGTGCTACCATATCCTCGGTCTCATCGGCACGGCTCATGATCCCGTCCGCAAAGCCGAGTTCTACAGCCTTGTTTGCGTCCATCCAAGTTTCGGCATCCATGAGGTGCGAGAGCTTGGCACGGGAAAGCCCCGTCTTGATCTCATAGGCGTTGATGATGGAATCCTTAACGCTTGAGAGCATCTCGATGGCTTTCTGCATTTCCTCCGAATTGCCGAATGCTGCCGTCATGGGGTTGTGGATCATGAGCATGGACACGGGAGATACCAGCACCTTCGTGCCTGCCATAGCGATGACGGACGCTGCGGATGCGGCAATACCGTCAATCTTGACTGTCACATCACCCTTGTAGTCCATGAGCATATTGTAGATTTGAGCCGCCGCCACGCAGTCACCACCGGGACTGTTGATCCACACGGTGATGTTTCCGCTGCCGGACATGAGCTCGTCCTTGAAAAGCTGCGGCGTGACATCATCGTCAAACCAGCTTTCCTCGGCGATGGTTCCGTTCAGGAACAGCGTCCGTTCCACTGTCTCCGTCTGGTTCTTCCAATTCCAGAATTTCTTCATCGGTTTTTTCCTCCTTTCCGTCATCGGTAGGTGTATCTGCAAAAGCTCCGGCGTTTTTCAGCGGGAGCATATTGCCGTTGATGAGGTACAGGTCGCCGCCGTCCTCTGCCGGGATGCGGTCGAGGTTTTCCAGCTCCCGGATGTCGTTTGCGGACATCCAGCCGTTCTGGCGGCCGATGGCGTACCCGTTCATGCGGCTTTGGTAATCGCCGCGAAGCAAGCCTTCCAAATTGAACTTCACGAAATACGCCGCTTTTTCGTCCTTGGACAGGAGTGACCGCTGAATGGACTGCTCCCAGCGGATGACCCAGGGGTCCAGGGTGTATTTCACGAACTCCAGGGACTGCTGCTCAATATTAGAAAAGCTCGACTTTTCCAGGTCGCCAACCATGTGAGGCGGGACTCGGAAAATTCGAGCAATTTCATTGATTTGGAATTTGCGTGTTTCGAGGAACTGCGCTTGCTCCGGCGAGATGCCGATAGGCGTATATTTCATGCCTTCCTCCAGCACGGCGATCTTATTTGCGTTTCCGCTGCCGCCGAAGGTGGACTGCCAGCTCTCTCGCACACGCTGCGGGTCTTTGATCGTGCCGGGGTGTTCCAGCACACCGCCCGGTGCGGCACCGTTGGCAAAGAACTTTGCTCCGTATTCCTCGCAGGCAATCGCCATGCCGATGGCATTCTTCGCCATAGCGATGGGGCTGTAGCCAACCAAGCCATCGAAGCCGAGTCCGGGGATATGCAGCACATCCGAGGGCTGAAGCGTTACGGCAAACTCCTTGTTTTTGATGGCTTCGTCCGAGCCACGGTAATAGGTGTAGTAGAGACGCCCATTTTCATCTCTGTCCACCGACATCTTGTTGGGCATAAGCGGATACAAAGCAACGATTTCATTTTTACCGTTGCGGATGATTTGCGCGTAAGCGTTGCCCCAGAGAAGAAGGTGCGTCATGAGGGTTTCCCGGAACACGAAAGAACTCATCTCCGGGTTCGGCTCATCGTGGAGCAAGCGGTAGAGCGGATGGTCGAGCGCCATTGCCTTGCCGCCGTCGCTGTTGTATCGGTAAACATGAAGCGGGAGCCCTGCGATAGCTTCGGCCAGAATACGGACGCAGGAGTAAACCGCAGTCATCTGCATGGCACTGCGTTCTGTTACCGTTTTTCCGGAGGTGCTGCCACCCATGTAAAAGGTGTAGCGAGAGCCGACTGTGCTGTCGGTGGGCTTGTCTCTGGATTTGAATAGTCCACTGAAAATACCCATATCACATCACCGTCCTTTCATAAAAATAAAAGACCACGAGTGTCATAGACGCTCTCGGTCGTATCGTTGCCGCACCGGATGGCACGGTCCAAGGCCATGACAGTTGCCACGGCACCGTCGATTTTCTCTGTAGACTTTTCCTTGTCCGGCTTGATGTTACCGGCGGGATCAGTCCGCACATAAATATTGTCCATCATCCAGCGAAGCACCGGATGTCCGCCGTGGGCGATGCGCTCTTCCAAGACCAGCTTCATCAGCTCTTTGGTCGGAGGGCTCATATCCTTAAAGCCCTGTCCGAAGGGGACGACCGTGAAGCCCATACCCTCAAGGTTCTGGACCATCTGCACGGCTCCCCAGCGGTCGAAGGCGATCTCACGGATGTTGAACCGTTCGTCAAGCCGTTCGATGAACTTTTCGATATATCCATAATGGACCACGTTGCCATCGGTGGTTTGCAGGAAACCTTGTCGTTCCCACACATCGTAAGGGACGTGATCCCGGTTGACCCTCTGGTCGATGTTTTCTTCTGGTATCCAGAAATACGGCAGGATCATGTACTTGTCGTCCTCGTCCAGCGGAGGAAAGACCAGCACAAAAGCGGTAATATCTGTGGTAGACGAAAGGTCCAGTCCACCATAGCAGACACGGCCTTCGAGGTCATCTTCGTTTGTAGCAAAAGCGCAGCGGTCCCATTTTTCCATCGGCATCCAGCGCACAGCCTGTTTGACCCACTGGTTGAGCCTTAGCTGCCGGAAGGAGTTCTCCTCGGCAGGGTTTTGCTTTGCAGACTCACAGGCGGCCTTTACCTTGTCGATGCCGACCGTGATGCCGAGCGAGGGGTTTGCTTTCTTCCAGACCTTCGGGTCCGTCCAGTCGTCGTCTTCATCGGCCCCGTAGATAACCGGATAGAATGTGGGGTCAATCTTGCGGCCTTCGATGATGTCCTTCGCTTTCTGGTGCGTTTCGTAGCAGATAGATTTGGTGTCCGTACCCGCTGTGGTTATAAGGAAGTAAAGCGGCTGCATACGAGCATCACCGGAGCCCTTGGTCATAACATCAAAGAGCTTCCGGTTGGGCTGGGTGTGCAGCTCATCGAACACCACGCCGTGGATGTTAAAGCCGTGCTTCGAGTATGCTTCTGCTGACAGCACCTGATAGAAACTGTTTGTCGGCAGGTACACGATCCGCTTTGTGGCCGTCAGGATTTTGACCCTACGGTTGAGGGCCGGACACATTCGGACCATATCGGCTGCGACCTCAAAAACAATCGATGCTTGCTGTCTGTCCGCAGCGCAGCCGTAGACCTCCGCACGTTCCTCACCGTCGCCGCATGTGAGCAGAAGTGCGACCGCAGCCGCAAGCTCCGATTTACCCATCTTCTTGGGTATCTCAATATAGGCGGTGTTGAACTGCCGGTATCCGTTGGGCTTGATGATTCCGAAGATGTCCCGGATAATCTGCTCCTGCCAGTCGATCAGCGTGAAGGGTTTTCCTGCCCATGTACCTTTGGTGTGACAGAGGCACTCGATGAACGAGACAGCGTAGTCAGCCTTGGCCTTGTCATAGACGGAGTCTTTTGTCTTGAACTTCGTCGGTGTGTATTTTTTCATTCGCCTCAAGTGTTATCACCTCCAAAAAGGCATAGAAAATAGCCGCCTGAAGCGACCGTCATAACGAGGAACAGAGCCGAGCGGCTCATGTCCCAAGGGTATTTACTTTACCGTGGTTTAGAAGTTTTCGGTATGTACCAATATTTCGTAGGCAAATTGAGTGTCTTCGTCGACCGGCTGAACATCCCAGCCCCTGTCGTAGTTGCAAACGATCTCGCCATTGCGCTTAAGCATCAGCTTGGAAATCCTGCCGCCGTCGATTCCGAACTCGGAGCCTTCGTCGTACTGCTTGAACCAGTAATGGAAGATGCTGCCGTGGACCCGTAGGCTGCCTTCGTGCCAGAGGCGTTTTTCCTCGTTTGCGGGGACCGGGTTGACTTTGATCTTGAAAAGGAAGTCGCCGGTGTTGGATACGCAGAAGTCTTCGACTATGCAGTTGCTGAAATGGTCCGGAATGTCTCGCATGCTGCCCTCAAAGAAGGTGGTGTCGAGCTGGCGGTTTGTCAGCGTCACCGTGGCATTGCGGCTGATCAGATCGTAAAACTTTTCCAGTCTAATCATCGTCGGTCCCTCCTTAATATTTCGTGGCCTTGTGGCTGTCGAGGTTCTTGAAGAAGGCGTCAACCTCAGCGAGGCTGGAAAGGACGTCTCCGTAGGCTCCGAGGCCGCTCTTCTTGATGATCCTGTAGTAGCCCTGACGGTTCTTCAGAACTCCGAGGCCATTTGCTTCGGCAATCTTGGTGGCCGTGCGGGTGAGCTTTCCAAGGCTCTGGATCTCGTGGTCTTCGCCCTTTTCAAAGGCTGTCTTGCAGTTGGTATGGTCGATGTAACGCATCGTGGTTTCCTCCGTTTGTGTGTATTTCCTTTCGGTAGTGTATATATCACTCTAAACGCCTGAAATAGCAAGTCATTTCTGCGATATAAACCGAAATATTCTACACAAATATTCGGGCATGGAATTGTGTACTTTATGCCTCTCCGTAGAGGATGAAATGCACATATTTCTTGCGATGTTCCTCGATGAAAACCACCAGCTCATAGAAGTCTCGCTCGTAGGCCAGCCGCTGCACCATGTTTGTATCAAACATATTCGTCAGGCCGGTGTCCCGGATGGCGAGGATCTGCTTTTTGATCGTCTCATTCATCGCCGCTCACCACCCTGCAAAGGTCTGCGCCGTATGCGACTGACAGGCCGGAGCCATTGTCCCATGCGACCATGATGGAACCGATGTCGTCCACGCCGAGGACCGTTCCTTTCGTCCCGATGGGAGGAGCCTGAACATCGTCCATCTGCAGGAGCTCCACTCGTGTACCGGGCTTGTACCGGCGACGTAAGCCCTCAAGGGCCGCTTTTGAAATCACTCGCATGATTCCACCTCTGTTTTCTTTGCGCCGCTCTTGAAGGCCGAGGAGCCGGAGAGGTTGCGGAGCAGGATTTTGCGCTCGGCCTTGTAGTCCTCACCGATGAAGCCCAACCTCAAAAGGAAGCAGCGGAATGCGTACTTGTCGTTGTCGACCGGCTTTTCCTTAGCGGTGATGCGCTTCTGGTTTAGTGCCATCTCACACAAGGCTGCGATGAAGTGCGAGTAGGCTTTGATCTCTTCGGGAGAGGGCAGCTCTTTAAACCACGGGAAGGCGATGCGATCTTCCTTGAGCTCAATGCGGATGTCCTCGACGCCGAGGGCCTTTTTGATCAGCTCGCCTTTGGCATCCAGCAGTTTGGTGAGGTTTCCGACCGAGACCTTTTCGAGCGGGATCTCAATCGTAAGGCCTGTCTCTTCGGTTTCGGCCTTGTCTTTGACCGGGTTGAATCCGGCTGCGGCAAGGGCGATGATGACCGCCTCAATGGTGTCCTGATCCGTGCGCTCGTCCCAGACCATCGTGCCGTCTTTCTCAACGGTGATGTTGTTGATGACGAAGGCGCAGGTGGGCATGAATTTGTAGACGGCCTTCACGCCGACCACCTTGGAGATGATGCCGACCAGTTCTTTGCGGTCTTGCCCGGTGACGTTGTAGTGTAGTTCTTTCATGGGATTACCTCCTTGTTTTTTTGGTACTGTATATATCACTCTGAAGCTACAGAATAGCAAGTCATTTCAGCGAAATATATGTACCGATTATCGTAGAAAAACAGGAGCCTCAATTGTCTACATTAGCTACTTCGTCGAAGCGGAAAGTCACGCCGTCACGCTGCACCGTCACACCATCCGAGGAGCCGACCTGTTCGATGTATCGCTTCACGATGACGTCGCAGAACTTCTCGTCCAGCTCCACGGTATAGCAGATGCGATCCGACTGCTCACAGGCAATTAGTGTGCTGCCGGAACCGCCGAAGGGGTCCAGAACCACAGCGTTGCTCATGGAGGAGTTCATGATCGGATATGCCAAAAGCGCAATCGGCTTCATGGTCGGGTGATCGCCGTTCTTCTTGGGCTTGTCAAACTCCCATATGGTGGTTTCCTTACGGCCCGTGTACCACTGGTGCTTGCCGTTTTTCTTCCAGCCATAGAGCACCGGCTCATGCTGCCACTGGTACGGAGAGCGTCCGAGCACCAGCGACTGCTTTTTCCAGATGCAGCAGCCGGAGAGGTAGAAACCTGCATCAGCAAAAGCCCTGCGGAAGTTCAGCCCTTCGGTGTCCGCATGAAACACATAGATGGAAGCATCACCGGTCATGACGGCTTCCATATTGGTGAATGCATCGAGCAGGAACTGATAGAAGGCGTCATTTGCCATGTTGTCGTTCTTGATCTTTCCGGCAGAGCCTTCATAGTTCACATTGTAAGGCGGGTCCGTGATCACGAGGTTGGCCTTGATGTCGCCCATCAGAGTGTCGTAGGTTTCCTTCTTTGTGGAATCTCCGCAGACCAGACGGTGCCGACCGAGCGTCCAGACGTCGCCAGCCTTGGTAAAGGAGGGCTTTTTCAGCTCCTCATCCACATCGAAATCATCGTCATGCATGCCGTCCTTCAGGCTGTCCTTGAAAAGGTCGTCGATCTCGGCAGGGTCAAAACCGGTAAGGGAAACATCAAAGTCCTCACCCTGCAGGTCAGCGATCAGCAGGGTTAGCTTGTCCTTATCCCAATCGCCGCTGATCTTGTTCAGGGCGATGTTGAGCGCTTTTTCCTTGGCGTCGTCCATTTCAATGACCACACAGTCAACCTCTGTGATGCCAAGGTCGATGAGGACCTTGAGCCTCTGGTGCCCACCGACAACACGACCGGTCGTCTTATTCCAGATGACCGGTTCGACATAACCGAACTCCTCGATGGAGCGTTTCAGTTTTTCGTATTCCTCGTCACCGGGCTTCAGGTCCTTGCGAGGGTTGTATTCGGCAGGAAGCAGCTCTACCGTTTTCTTTTTCTCAATCAGCATATAAGACCCCACTCAGCGAACCTCTCGAAACCGCCGATGCGGTCAATGAAAGTCCTCGCTGTTTCTACGATTCTCTCGTATGGAATACCGTCCACAGCATCGTCACCGATGGCACAGACAAGCTCGACCGGCGTACCGGTTTCCTGCGCCTTGAGCCATGCGTAAATGTTGATGCTGACGTCGGCTTTGGAGAGGTCCTTGCCGTGCAGACCACCGCCGGTCACGGAGTCTCCCATATCGGAGCCGAGCTTCCGGTTAGTGGCACCGGAGTCGACATCCGTGCCGCCGGTCCAGTAACCGAGAGGGTTGATCTCAGCATCCGGGAAGACTTCACGCAGATTGTCCGTCTTGGCGTTGCTCTGGCAGAGGATCAGACGGTCGCCGTCCAGAATGTATTTACCGTCGCTGCCATAGGTGTCATAGAGCTGCTTGGCGATGGCGGTGAGCGTTTTCTGCTCGTCAGTCACCGGGACACCTTTGAAGATGCCGTTGTCGCCGCAGTGGATGCCGTCGATCTGGTTGTCGGCCAGATGCTCATCCTGCGAAACCTCACGGTAGTCCACCAGCATGTTCCCGGCGATACGGGAAACAGCAGACTTTACCTCATCAGGAGAGAGGGCTACCGAGGTTTCGCTGATAATATGGCAGATGCCGTGGCCAATCAGGACCTCGACGGCGATCTTCGGATTATTCTCTTTTTGATACGCAAGGTCGACAAGAGCACCGGCAATACGGTCGGCCACCTTGTCGGGATGCGCCGGGTTTACTTTCTCAAACATATCAGTTTCCTTTCCGAGCGGTGAGCAGCCGCTCCATCAAATCGTCTTGTGGATTTCTGCCGCCGTACTCCACGGCACAGTTTTCTTTCACGATCTGGTAAATCTGATACCAGACCTGATTGACCTGCTTCATGTAGGTCTGGCTCATTGCAACATACGGTGAAGCGATGGCATTGCCGGTGGTGGGATGCTTGGCCAGAAAGCCGAACTCGGATATCGCTTCCTCGCACTGAATCCATCGGGAGACTGACATGGCGTACTGCTCAATCAGCTGGTTGTTTACTAACATTTCACAGCCACGAGCCTTGAGCCAGTTCCAAGTATCCCGGTAGACCTCTTCGGCACACAGGTCCTTGCCGTTCTTCTGAGCGGCTTTTAAGTATTCTTTGACCGGAGGAACAACCGCTCCTTCGATTTCTGCCGGTTCCGGGAGCACCATCGCACCATTTAACCTGCCGTCAGCGATTTTATCTGTCAGGGCCTTGGATTTTCTTCCGGCACCGACACGCTGACCGCCTCTCATAGTTCCGTCTTTTGCCACACATTTCACCTCGCTTTCCGGGCTGGGGGTTAATACCCCGTTTGATTTCTGATTTTTGCGCTCGTGACCCCACGCCGCTGTCCGGGTAGAAAGGTCGTAGAGATTTGACCCGCCCCACGGTCACCGGTCACCGAGCTCGTGATGGATCTTCGTGTGACACGACTGGCACAGGCTCATCAGGTTGCTGGCATCGTGGGTGCCGCCTTGGGAAATAGGAAGAATATGATGAACTTCCTCGACCGATGTTAACCGACCTTCCTTAAGGCACTGCTCACACAGAGGGTGGGCCGCTGCATACCTGTCACGGATACGCTTCCAAGCCCTGCCGTATTTGCGGTTGACGTCCGGGCTGCGCTCGTACTTGTTGTAACGATCCCGGTCCAGCTTCTCGTGCTCCTGGCAGAAGCGTCTATCAGTAAGCCTTGGACAGCCGGGGTAAGCGCAGGGTTTCTTTGGACTCCTTGGCACATAATCACCTCGCTTTCCGGGCATAACAAAAGCCCTGCGGGAGAGGGACTCCCACAAGGCTTCCGTAGGTTTTACTTTGTCCATCATAATACTATCATAAAATGCGACTCTCAATCTCTCTCATTTACTCTCATGATGGCGGCCACACAGGAAAGCGCCGTATCGTGCATCCGGTAAATGTGCTGGATGCTGTAATGCATCTCAACCGCAATCTTCTCCCACGAGAGGAAGCACAGATACCGCTTCTCCAGCAGGGTTTGCAGTTCAACATCCGAAACGGCCCGGATTGTGGCCATGATTTCCTTCTTCAATTCCACCAGATCTTCGACGTCGTGTTTCAGGCTTTCCTCAACCTCGATAATCTTCAAAACGGCCCGTTCTATTTTGGAGCCTCCACGATTTGGGTTTCTGGGCATGTCGCTGTAAACGACGGTGCAGGATGTGGCCAGTTCATTTAAAGACTCGATCTGCTGGAGCTTGGATTTAATCCGCATATCCAGCGTCCGGGCCTGTGACAGATATTCTTTAGCGGTCATTTCGCTTCTCCTTCCGTAGCTCTTTTATGAGGAATTCCGGATCGACTTTTGACAGGACACCGAACCAGCCGGAACGGAAGAATCGCTCTATTTCCTGAAGCTGCTGTTCGTCGTCGGTTAGCCGGTAATCCTTGGCCGCCTGCAGAATGATGGCGTTTGCCAGATTCTCGTATGGGTTCAAAGTCGCACCTCCGAATTTGTGATCACTCGGATTGGCGTGGATTGTCGAATATTGTCATTAGATTTTCAGATTTGCCTTGACCGCAGCGATCAGAGCCGACTGCGTTTTGTCTTTGGCCTTAAGTGCCCGGAGAATCTGCTCATCAATAGTGCCGTCCGTCACGATATGCTGAACGACCACAGTTTCGGCAGTCTGACCTTGCCGCCAGAGCCTTGCTATGGTCTGGGAATAGAGCTCCAAGGACCATGTGAGGCCGAACCAGACGATGGTGTTGCCGCCGGTCTGAAGATTGAGGCCGTGTCCCGCAGAAGCCGGGTGAATCAGGGCTACCGGGATTTCGCCGTTGTTCCATCTGCGGATACTGTCGGCTTTGTCCAGCTTGGAAAACGGGATATGGCGATCATGCAGCCGTTTCATGATCCGCTCCAGATCATGCTGGTACCAATAGGCCACCAGAAGAGGCTTGCCGTTTGCCGACTCGATAATGTCCTCCAGAGCGTCCAGCTTCTGCTCGTGAATGGGGACCGTATTCCCGGCATCGTCGTAAATGGCACCATTGGCCATCTGGGAGAGCTTGCCGGAGAGGGCTGCAGCATTAGCAGCGGATATTTCACCATCGGGCAGGTCCAGAATGAACTGTTTTTTCATCTCGTCGTAGGCGTCCTGCTCATTGGGACTGAGATAGACCTTGTATTCGCTGGATATGAGTTCCGGCATCTTCAGGTGGTCCGTGGATTTCATCGAAATGGTGATATCCGAGATTTTCCGGTATATGGCTTGCTCGGCACCGGGTTTCGGACGGTAGCTGTAAACGATCTGGCCGTTCATGGCGTCCGGCACGAAATACTCCTGCCGATAATAGGTAATGAACCGACCAAGGCGTTTTCCCATGTCAATGACCTTGAACTCTGCCCACAGATCCATCAGTCCGTTGCTGGCCGGAGTGCCGGTGAGCCCAACGACACGCTTGATTCTGGGCCGTACCTGCATCAGGGCCTTGAAGCGTTTTGACTGGTGGTTTTTGAAGGAAGAAAGCTCGTCAACTACGATCATGTCGTAGTCAAACGGGAGCTTGCTTTTCTCAATGAGCCACTGGACGTTCTCACGGTTGATGATGTAAATATCGGCTTTCTTCGTCAGGGCCGCTTTTCGCTCAGCCTCGCTTCCGACCGCCACCGAATAGGTCAGGTGGTGAAGCTGGTCCCACTTTTGAAGCTCTGCGCTCCAAGTGTCACGGGCTACTCGAAGCGGAGCAATGACCAGCACCTTGTGAACCTCGAAGCTGTCGAACAGCAGGTCTGCAACAGCGGTCAGTGTGATGCTCGTTTTGCCAAGGCCCATGTCCAGCAGCACGGCAACGAAGGGATGGTCCTCGATATAGTTGATTGCGTATCTCTGGTATTCATGCGGTTCGTATTTCATCAAGTATCCCTCCAATCTGCTCAGGGGCATCAAGGACATATACCTTGATGCCCAGCCGCCGCAGTAATCCGTGTCTGGCTACCTGCAAAGGTCTCGGTTCCTTACCTGGTGCCTTGACTTCCACGAATCCGATCTTGCCTCCGGGCAGCAGCACCAGTCGATCCGGCATCCCATCAAATCCGGGACTCACCAGTTTCGGTGCAATGCCGCCGCTGTTTTTCACGGCTTTGACTAAGTGTTGTTCTATGATTTTCTCTCGCATAATGTTCCTCCATCAGGAATTAGAGTGGGTGGTGACGGTCGATGACGGGTAATTCCGTAACTTTTCTTAGGCCTTGTTTTTTAGTGCTCTAAGAATAGTTTCTGTAAAGACTGTCATCGACCGTCACCCTTGGTTCAATCAAGGAAATCCGACTTAAGCTGCAGGCCAAAAAGCAGCCGTGCAGATTTGCTTCTTTTCCTTTCAAAACCGGCACATTCCAGCGCAGTGTAGAAATCAGTCGTGCTGCGGATATAGTCGCCCACCTGCATGCAATAGCTGCGGTATGCGTTGTAGACGTCTCCGGATTTAGCGGAATAGGAGCTGTCAATCTCACAGCATTCATCGAGGAACTGCGAGAGCCAGTCGTTATTGTCCTTGTACTTCTGGATCGCAGCTTCCACCACGGCTGGCTTTACGATGTGATAATCCTTTTCGATCACACGCTTGGCACCGGTCATGATCCATTTCAGGATTGCACCACCAGCTTTGTTGAAAAGGTAATCGGCATAGTTCTTGATGTCAGAGGAACCTTCAATCTTGGCGTTAAACGGAATGACAATCAGCCTACGCCATGTTCCGGCATCAATTGCACCGATCTTCGGCAGATGGTTCGTGTAAAGCACAAGGGTGTGGCTCGGTACGAAACTGAACGGGTCCTTGTACTTTTTCTCCGCATAGATCTCGTCCGTTGAACAGAGCTGTTTGACGTTGGATGTGTTCAGGCGCATGCCTTCCTCCAGCTCGGCGGCAATGATTATCCGTTTACCTTTGGCTTCAGCCAGCTCCGGCTTTACATTCCGCTTGCATCCGACGGTCAGAGTATCTGCGGACATGTTGCCGCTATAGGTGCCCAGCACACGAGAGAGCGTATTCCAGAAGGTGGATTTTCCATTACGGCCTTCACCGTAAGCAATGATCAAGCCCTCGACACAGACCTTCCCGATAGCGGAAAGACCAGCGATCTCCTGAACATAATCGATGAGCTCGTTGTCAGCGCAGAAGAAGGTCTCCAAGGCGTCCTGCCAGATATCCATACCATCATCGGACGGGTCAACCGTGGTCTGCTTGGTAATGAAATCCGCAGGAGTGTGCTCGTGAACGGAAGGAAGACCAATACGAAGGTCGTAAGTTGCTGACGGGGTGTTGAGCAGAAATTCGTCTGCGTCAAGCTGCCGCTGGTCAACCTCAACCATCGGGTGTGCTTCCTTTAGGGCAGCGGTGATGTATTTGGAATCTCTGCGCTTGATGGCATAGTTGCGGTAGGTTGTGGCGTTCTCGTACTTTTGGAAGGAACGAGCCTGTTCCGAGCTGAAAGCCATAGCCGCTTTCTTTGGACCCATCGATGCCAGCAGCTCCCATGCGCCGTTTTTTATCATTTCGTCGGTTGCCTTCTTGATCTCGGTTTCGGCCTCCTCAAGCTGGCGAGTGGTGAGCTCCTGCGCTACGGCCTGAGCCTTGGGCTTGGATTCCTCCCAGAACCGACCGTTATAGACCAGAAAATCGGTCGAGGGTGAATAGCGGAGTTTGCCTTCATATTCCAGTGCCAACACCGTAGCCTGTCCAACGTCGGAATAGTCGGAGGGCTTGAGCTGCAGGTCCTGATTGTATTGCTCCGGGGGAATGTATCCTTCCTGTGCAGCGACCTTCCCATAGAACCGCTGTGCGCTGCGCCAGATACTGTCGAGCTCCGACTGCTCCAAAGGCGGCTGGCAGCAAGCAGCCACTTCCGCAAAGTGCTTATGTGCCTCATCGGTATTTCCTAAGCGTTTCAGGATGCGTCCGGCATAGTGGGACAGCGTGGCGTTGCGGCTGCCTTCGGGAATGACGATGTCGCCATAGCTGCCGGAGTCCATGTTGGCGTCAAAATCGTCGTCAGCAAGGAAGGTGGTCAGCGTCATCGGGCCGTCAAAGATTTCGACCTCCGGCTCCTTTGTACCGAAGAAGAACCGAGCAGCATCGAGTGCCTTGGTGTCGAAGTACGGGAAGATGGTGTTTACCAGCTTTTTCATCTCGCTGTACTGGCCGGGTTCGGTGACTTGATCAAGAGCGAAGAAGACGTGGAACTTCGGCCTTGCAGCTTTGCCACCTTTGGCTTTCATGTGATTGCGGCTGTAGTGAACCGCAAAGGCAACACCGGGAAAAGCAGTAGCAACGTCTGAGGGATAGACCCATTCGTCCGGATCGTCGCTGTGGTCGTTATCACAATCGACCGGCAAGCAGTCGGAGCCGATGAAATTGTCGTTGCTGCGGTAGTTGCCCTGATACTCAGCACAAACATAATCGTGCTTTACAGCTTCGATGAGGCTGTCCTTCCCGGTGACCTCGACCTTATGAGGGTAGGTACAGTTTTCAGGCACCTCCAGACAGTTGGAGCGGTATAAAGTGAATTTCATCTTGTAACCTCCTCGCAGGTCTCGCTGAAGTAGCGAATTCGGTGTCCTTTCCAAGTCGCTCTCTTGATCTCGGCCTCCATGCCCTCGGAGATCCGGTCTCCGAAGACCCACATTTCGGCGCATTTACTCAGGATGGCATTCCAAAAAAACAGACCCAGCTCACGCTCCTTGGGCTTGTTGTCGTCAAGGAACTGCGGAAACAGCAGGTGCGGTGCGATGGGAATGTATCCGGCCTCTACCGCAAAACGGCTGTAGCGTCTGGCGGCAGCGGTGTTGCGTTCGACATCTCCGGCATACGGACTGCAGATATACACGATGGGCCTGAATGCCCGGAGAGCTTTTTCTTCTTTTTCAATGGCACAGAAGGCTCCGAATGCTGTGGGATCGGCATAACCTTCTGCGTTTTTGTATTCGGCCATGATAGGCACCTCCAATCTAAAGTTCTCACTACCCACTGGAGGGGGTAGTGGTATTTGAACGAATCAAAATCAGTCTTTTTTATAAAACATGGTCTCGTAGCCATCGGCACGGAGTTTGAGGCCGTCTGCCCACGGTGGGGTCCGGCCCATCTGTTCGCAGAGGACCTTCAGGTCGACGCCGGGGCTGGCTTCGATGACCAGCTCGTCGTGAATGTGCATGGTAATGAAGCAGTGCGACATGGTCCGCATGGCGTAGCAGAGAATGTCACGGGAGGTGGCTTGGACGATGTTCTCCACGAGCTTCGGTCCGTAGGTCTCCAGCCGCTCCCATTTCTTTGTGCCGCCGATACCCTCGTAGGTGATACACTCGCTGCCGAACTGATTTGTACCGAGCTTAGGCTTTACATAGGAAAGGCGTCTGCCGGACAGGAGCGTAATGAAGAGCATCCCGCTCTGGTAGCAGAACTTGATGCCGCAGACCTCGCCGTCCATGTGATACTTCACGGCATTCATAGCTGCTCGGTCGATATCCCACCAGAACCTCACAATATTCTGGTTCGAGTTGCGCCAAGCAGTGACCAGCGGCTGAAGCTCGTCTTCCGAAAGGCCCATCTCCAAGGCTCCCATCGCTTTGAGAGCTCCGACAGAGCCGCCATAGCCGAGGGCGAGTTCAGCGATTTTGCCTTTTTGCCGCAGGTGGCCGTTCACTCCGTGCTTTTCAACAGGGACCTTGAACATCTGCGATGCGGAAGCGCAGTAGATGTCGCCGCCTTTTTCAAAGACCTCCTGACGCCAGATTTCACCGGCAAACCACGCCAGCACTCTGGCCTCGATTGCCGAGAAGTCGGAGACGATGAACTTGTATCCCGGCTTCGGCACAAAGGCGGTGCGGATCAGTTGGGAGAGCGTATCCGGCACATCTTCGTAGAGAAGTTCCACGCCTTCAAAGTCGCCGCAGCGGACAAGCCCACGAGCCTCTGCCAGATCCGGAATATGGTTCTGGGGTAGATTCTGCATCTGTATAATGCGTCCAGCCCAACGACCGGTCCTGTTGGCACCGTAGAACTGAAACATTCCACGAGCACGACCATCGGCGCAGGCTGCCTTTTCCATCGCCTGATACTTCTTGACAGACGATTTGGCCAGCTGCTGCCGGAGAAGGAGAACCTTCTGGAGCTCTGCCGGAGCGGTTTTGAGCATTTCAGCAACTTCCTTCTTTCCGAGGGAATCGACCTCCAGCCCGTTGTCTGAAAGCCACTGCTTCATCTGCTGCACGGAGTTGGGGTTATCCAAAGCAGTCAGCTTCTTCATGGCAGCAGTGAGCTCTGCACGGGAGCGGGTGTCCATAGCTATGGCTTGATGCACCAGCTCCATATCGAGGGCGACACCTCTGTCGTTGATTTCCTGATCGAGGTGATACTGTTCCCAGACCGCTTCTGGAACCGGAAACTTGGCGAGCTTTTCCTGAATGGACATCTCGACCTCGACATCACGGATGTTGTACCGTTTGAAGGCAGCCCACTTGTCCGGAGCGTTTTCCGGCAGGTTGCGGGTTCGACCGCCATTGCCCTTTGTCGGCGCACAGGGCTGGCAGAAATACTTGATGAGCTCTTTGCCTTCGGTCAATTTCTGCTTTCCGAGGCCCAGAACGGCACCGACGCCTTCCAACGAAAGGGGTAAGCCCATGTAAGCAGACCAGATCATGGTGCATTTCCATGAAGCAGGATTGAGGTAGTTGCCCACAGTGTCTTCCGGGATGCTGTAGTAGGCGTCATCAAAGCCGCCGTGATCACGGAGCCAGCGAGAAAGACATATCCTCTCAAACTGTGCGTTGAAGGCCCACTTCGTCACATCATCGTTTGTCAGCGCAGCGATGACCTCCGGCGGGATTGTCTCACCACAGGCAAGATCGACCACCTGCACGGGGCTGCCGTCTGCGGAATATCCAAAGAGAAGAATGTCGAAATCTGTCGCCTCGGTATATTTGTAGACGCCACACTTGGCAAGGTCCACACTGCTGTAGGTTTCAATATCAATACTGAGTGTTTTCATATACATCGGTCCTTTCCATAGCCTGAAAGGGTGGCAGGATTGCTCCCACCACCCGCAGGCCGGAGATTACTTCTGTTCGAGTTCCTTCATTCGGGCTTCGTGGAACTCGACTTCACGAATGGCACGTTCTCGTTCAAGCTGCTGACGCTCAGCTTCCCATTTGACGTTACGAGCTTCACGCTCAGCCTCAAGAGCAGAATTACGCTTTTCACGCTTGCGGTCGTCGATGGTGTCGATGATGGACCTGACGATCCAAAACACGGCCAGAACCAGATAGAGGGACAGAAGCAGAATGCAAAGAATCGTAGTAGCGTTCATGGTACGTACCTCCTTAAGACAGGAAATCTTCATCCGCATCGGTGGAGAAGTCAGATGCTGCGCTGGACTTGCCGCCGAGGGGTTCGCCGTCACGGATCTTCTGCAGGTTGTTCAGCCCACAGGCGATGCCCTTGTTGCCGTTGGAGTTGAAAGCGTAGAAGTTGATGCTGGCACGACCGTACACACCGGAGTAAACCTCGGAGCGGGTCAGGATCGGATTGCAGTCAGCGTCTACGATTCCGGGAGCCGTAGCAGAGTTGGCATTAATGAAGTAGCTGCCAGCATAAGCCGGATCATCCGGACGCTCGGTGTCTCCATCGCGCAGGGGCGTTTTAATGGCAGTCAAAGGCGGAACGGAGCGGCCGTTTCCCTTGAGCTTGGCCTGCCCCTCCTCATAGGCCGCCTGAATCGCCGCCTTGATCTTCTGAACGGTCACGGTGTCAGTCTTCGGAATGATGAGGCTGACGCTGAACTTCGGGGTGCCGCCGTTGATGGACTTGGCCTCCCAGACATTGGCATAGGACCAACGAGTGTCCTTGCCAGTGATAACCTTCATGGGGTTTGCGAGTTTAGTAGAATTTGACATATTAGTTGTCCTCCTTGAAATCATCGATAATGGTTGTCATTGCCGGTCTCTTATCGCTGTCCGGCACCAGCGTGGGTTTTCCTTGAGGCTTGGTGATCAGACCTCCAAGAATGTCGTTGAACTGTTTCTTTCCGAGAAGTGCGGTCATGGCGGTGACGCCGAGAATCTTGTGTTCGTAGGGGTCGTATCCGGCAGCTGTTACGGCTGCGATGACGGCATTCTCGTCTGTGTACTTGCGGTTGGAGCGGCCCTCGACCAGTTTGTAGCCGGACCATTGTTTACCGCTGATAGCCGCCTGTAGCGCGTAGTCCTTGATGTCGGATGCCCAGGTGGTCAGCCCGTCGATTTGGCCGAGAATTTCTTCGACCTCCTCATCCGTGAGCAGAGGCGGCTGCCGAAACTCATATCGGGCAAGTTCCATGTTGGCCTTGGCTCTCTCGCGGCAATCCGCTTTTGCCTTGCAGAACTGGCACCATTCGCCGCAGTGATATTCACCGCTGCCTTGGAAGGCCAGCTCTGCGGTCGGCGTCAAAACCTTGTCCGCCCATTCGCAAAGCTCCTGCTTCGGAATGGTGAAAGTGCTGACATTGGAGCGCCTTGGCTGGTAGATCGTCATGCTGACAGTGTCGATATCGTAGATGCAGTCGAACAGCTCCAGCGCACCGAGGGCATATAGCTTCATCTGCGGATTATCGTCGGCTTCCACCAGGACTCCGCGCCCATGCTTGTAATCCACAATGTGTAGCGTCCCGTCTGCGATGATGACGCAGTCGCCGGTGCCGAAGCCCTCTTTTACGTATTTGGAGTAATCAAGCCGCTGTTCGATCAGCACAACAGGGTCAGCGCAGACCTTCTTTGCTTCCGCGACCAGTTCCATTACAAAGGCAACATAGCCGTTGGCGCAGTCCTCCATTTCGGTGCTGTACCAGGTAAGACTTTCGGTCGGGTCCTCTGCTGCCATACAGAGTGCATTTCGGAGCTTATACTCGCAGAGTGCATGGGCGTCGGTTCCTTCGGCGGCAAAATCGCTACCCTTATCGTCGTAGCTTTCACAGAGCCTTGCCGAAGGCGGGCAGTTGAGCCACCTGTGGGAGGAGGATGCGGAAAGCAGAGCATGATTACCCATTGCCCAGCACCTCCGCATCCGCCACAAGACCCCCGTACCGGGTGGGGTCTACTTCGGAGAGCTTGGTTGCTCCATACTTCTGAAGAAGGCCACGAATCTGAGCGGTGAGGCCATCACGAGACTTTTCTGCCAGAATCGCTCTGACCTCTTCGAGGGTGAGTGCCTTTTCCGGTTCCGGAGCAGGGGCCGCTTCCTCGGTACCGCTGAATGCGCCGGTCAACCAGTTGGCGATGTCGTTAATAGAAGATGCAATATCCCGCAACTCCCTGATGGTCGCTTCCATTTCGCTCATTTTGCTCATCACGTTTTCCTCCTTTCTGAGATTGGCTTGTCTGGTTAAGCTGGATCAGCTTCCTCGCCAGACGTCTTGACACTACGCTGATTGCCGTAAGCACTCCGATGAGCTCTTCATCAGTGACGGCCTTGTTGGGTCTGGACTCACTCATTGGCGGTTCCTCCTTCCTAAGGACCTGTGTTGTTTTGCTGTCCTCAGTACCCACTGGAGGGAAACCGGTGTTTTGAACGAAAAAATCTGAAAAAATTTTTGACCGCCGCAGAATTGCTTCCACGGCGGCCTTTGTTGGGTATTAGATGAAGTCCTTCAGGGCTTCACGCAGGATGGAGAACACCTTGTTCTTCTGGTAGTTGATGGTCGACTGGCGTTTGCCCATGTCGGCAGCGATTTCACGCTCCGTCTTGCCCTGCATGATAAGCTCGCAGATGCGTCTGCCGTCCGGATCAAGACGGTTAAGCTCGTCGTATAGAGCGTCGAGCAGTTCCTTGTCCATAAGGATGGACTCCGCAGACGGTGCGTCATCGGCCAGCGTATCGCCAAGGGTAAGCTCGTCTTCCTCGCCGCCGATAGGCGTGTCGATGGAAACCTTCTTACCGGCAGCGTAGAACGGGCAGCCGGGGCAAACACCGTCACACTTCCAAAGCTGGGCCTTGGTGCAGCGGCACTCGCCATTCTTCTGGGCATGGTAGCGGGTGTTCCAGATGGGCTGGTAGTATGCCCTGTAAACTTCCTCGCTGACCTCGATAGGGGTCCCGTCGACCGGGATAAAGTACTTCTTGTCGTTGTTTTGCATGAAAATTTCCTCCGCTTGATTTGCTTGGAACGGAGGAAACCTTCATGGTCAGCTGCAAAATGGGTATAGAAATCCAACCACAGTCCCGACGGAGATTTCTCCGTTCCGGTCTGCAGCTTCCCGCTCAAAAGGCAGCTGTTGATATTTACTTGTGGCCGTCAGAAACCGTTGAGCCACCGGTGATCAGTCGGTGCAGTCCCTGACGGTGAGCAGTTTTCTGTCTTGCTCAGGACAGTTTTTTAGTCGAGATCCACTTCGATGGCGTACAGTTCGCTGAAAATTTCAGGCAGGTCGCTTGGGTTAAGGTCCCAAGTGCCGTGTGCGCCGTAGCGTTTGAAAACAGATTCAACTACTGCTGAGCCCAACTGAGACTCGATGGCAGCAGCGGTGTTTTCAATGTTCACGATCCAGTTGTTACGTTCACGCTTTGTCACTGCTTGTCCCTCCTTGTCAGGTTCAGCTTCCTAATCCGGATAGTAGGCTGTTGATGCTGCCGACCACTCAGCTCCGGATCGTTCATGGCCGGTGAACGAGCTGAGAGGCATCTTCTGTTGAATGGCGATTACTTGAAAGTGAGTTTGTGTCGGTTTGTGCCTGTTATTGCCCAATGCTATTGATTTTTGGGCTCGAGTGTGATATAATTAAATATCAAGGTCCACAGGCCGACGGCTCAGTCTCTCTCATCTCCGCCATCCACTAATAAGATACCGAGATGAAAAAGGACTTCCTATAAGCGCAAGGACCATGGAAAAAGGACTTTCAGGACTTTTGATAGGACTTTTTCTGAAAGGGGTGATTTGCATAGATTTCGCTCATTTTTGCAGGGGTATATACAACTCTACAGAAGGCGTACCAAATCAAGATGCGTTTGTAATTGACGTCTTTAAAGCTGCAGGCAGTAGCTACTCCTTTACAAAGAAAGGTGCCTATAGCAATTCAAATTACGGGGCAAAACTGTTCAATGGCGGCAAGCTCCTTTCGAGGAACCACAGAAGCTCTTTTCCAAATCCGATAAATACTACCGGTCTTGCGAAGTACCTGTCGGAGCATATAAAAAAAGCGTCCGTCAGAACCGTGATGAACTACTTCACGATCCCAACGGACGCAGATATAAATGCTTCGGCTTTGACAAAAGCCCTCGCTGACCAGTTTCAGATAGTCATACACGAGCCGGATTCCGATGCTGATATCGTAGCGACGAACTATCAGCAGTATTTGTCCCAGCCGGAAACGGACGAGCCGTCATTCCATAAGCCGCTCTATGATGGAGATGCTTTCTGGATTGAAACGGCATCTGCCAACCGGCGACATGTCGTTGATTTTTACGAGCACTTCACCCACACATGGAAACTACTTAACTCTGGTAAGGTCGCATGGACGGGCCGAAGGCTTATCTGCATAAACGAGGATTCTATCACTCCATGTGCCATGCAGCTGTCAATTGACATACCGGATACGGCTCCAAATGGACGAGCTGTTGTGTCGGTTGAATTCGATGCCCGTGGCGATGAGGACGCTTTTGAAAGTCAATGGGTTATGGTTGATAAAAACAATAAAGAGTGCTACCCAAACTATTCAAGCCCATTCAATGTAACGATTGTAGTAGAGAACAAGACATTTAAGAGATCTGGAGGTAACTAAATTGGGTAACGAGAACATTGAAAAATGGTCAACATTGAAAGAAGTCCAAGCATACCTTGGCGTTGGCAGAGAAACCATTTTGCAGTGGATCGCTAAAAGAAATATGCCAGCCTATAAAGTGGGTAAGCTGTGGAAATTCAAGCTGTCAGAGGTGGATGATTGGATTCGTTCCGGCGGTGCCGCTGACGACAAAGTTGATGACAAGGAAGATAAGACCGAATGAGCCCGCTTTTGGGGACAACACAAATGAGTCCGTTTTTTGGGACAACACATTTGGTACGATCATAATGGCTTAGTGCCGAAATCAGAGTCAAGAGAGGAAAATCTATATGGACAATCAGGTGCATAATTCAATAGTTAGCTTTATTTGGGGGATTGCGGATGATTGCCTTCGTGACGTTTATGTCCGTGGTAAATATCGTGATGTTATTCTCCCTATGACGGTTATCCGTCGTCTGGACGCTTTGCTGGAGGACAGCAAGGATGCAGTCCTCGAAATGAAAAAACGGCTTGATGCCGCAAAGATTGATAATCAGTGGCCAGCCCTCTGCAATGCTGCAGGACAGGCGTTTTGTAATGCTTCACCTTTCCGTCTGCGTGACCTTACCAGTCGTGCAAAGAAGCAGACCCTCAAGGCAGACTTCATCGCTTATTTGGACGGCTTCTCACCGAATGTGCAGGTCATTCTGGATAAGTTCAAATTTCGCAATCAGATCGACACGATGGTGGACGCTGATATCCTCGGTGCCGTCATTGAGAAATTTGTGTCCTCCGACATTAACCTGAGCCCGAATCCGGTGTGGAAAGACGAGGCCAAAACCATCATGCGCCATCCGGGTTTGGATAATCACGACATGGGTACCATTTTCGAGGAACTGATCCGTCGTTTCAACGAGGAGAATAACGAGGAAGCCGGTGAACACTGGACGCCTCGTGACGTTGTTGAGCTTATGGCAGACCTTGTTTTCATTCCCATTGCGGACCAGATTCAAGACGCTACATACTCCTGCTACGATGGGGCTTGTGGAACCGGCGGTATGCTTACCGTTGCTCAGGAACGTCTTCTTACACTTGCCCATAGACGTGGCAAGGATGTATCTATCCATCTCTTTGGTCAGGAGATTAACCCGGAAACCTACGCTATTTGCACCGCAGATATGCTCCTGAAGGGCGATGGCGATCAGGCCGAACACATCGGCTTTGGTTCCACGCTCTCCTTGGACCAGCATTCTTCTCGCCAGTTTGACTTCATGCTTTCCAATCCGCCCTACGGCAAGAGCTGGAAAACCGACGCCGAGAAGATGGGTGGCAAAAAAGAGATTCTTGATACCCGCTTCAATACCTACCTCGAAGGTGGAGAGGAAATGGCTATGATTCCTCGTACCAGTGACGGCCAGCTTCTATTCCTTCTTAATAACATCTCCAAGATGAAGAAGGACTCTCCGCTTGGCAGTCGCATTGCCGAAGTACATAACGGCTCATCTCTCTTTACGGGAGATGCTGGTAGCGGTGAAAGCAATGCAAGAAGATATATGATAGAAAACGATCTTGTGGAAGCCATTATCGCACTACCGGATAACATGTTTTACAACACTCCGATAGGAACCTTCATCTGGATTCTCTCTAATCACAAAGAGGATCGTAGAAAAGGACGAATTCAACTGATCGATGCGACTAAAATGAAATCTCCTCTTCGGAGAAACATGGGCAAGAAAAACTGTGAATTCACCTCAGAGATTAGAGCGGAAATCCTGAGACTATTCCTTGAAATGGAAGAGAGTGATGTAAGCCGGGTTTTCAGAAATGAGGATTTCGGTTATTGGTCATTGACTGTGGACCGTCCGCTTAGACTAAGGGTTATTCCTGATAAAAAAGTGCCTTCTAACATTTTCAGAAATGAGGCAGAGCAATTGGCATTTGAATCTGCGATGAAAAGGTTGGAACCAGATGTTCCTCTGGATGACTGGACCTCTTTTTCAAAGCGTTGTGGGTTGAAGGCTACTCTTCTTAAAAAAGTCCGCCCGTTTATTACTGTAAAGGACATAACCGCAAAAGCAATCGCAGGTGAAGCCGATTCTGATTTAAGAGACACTGAACTTGTACCGTTCACTTATGAAGGCGGTATTGATGCCTTCATGCGCAATGAGGTCCTGACCTATGCTCCGGACGCATGGGTAGATGAAAAGAAGACCACAATCGGTTATGAAGTAAGTTTCACCAAATACTTTTATAAGCCCGTTGAGCTTAGAAGCATGGACGAAATTTTAACTTCGTTGAACGATTTGGAACGTGCCGCCGATGGCATGTTTACCGAGATTATAGGAGGAATAAAATGAGTAGTGGTTATTCTTCCTATTCTGAGTTTGGACAAAAGTGGGCACGACGCATACCAGATCATTGGGAAGCAAAGAGGCTTAAAGCTATATTTGCGATGCGTAAGGAACGAAACAATCCTGTCATAACTAACAACATATTATCGTTGACGGCAAAGCAAGGTGTTGTTCCATATTCTGAAAAAGAAGGTGCTGGTGGCAACAAACCGAAAGATGATATGACGAAGTATAATATTGCCCACGAAAATGATCTGCTTGTGAACTGCATGAATGTCGTTTCTGGATCAGCCGGGGTATCACGGTATTATGGCGCAATAAGCCCTGTGTATTATGCACTATATCCTCGGAATGATGAAAACGTGTGGTATTACCATTACATTTTTCGCCTTCTTTCGTTTCAAAGAAGCCTCATCGGACTTGGCAAAGGCATCCTGATGCATGAAAGCGAGAACGGAAAGCTAAACACAGTCCGAATGCGGATATCAATGGATTATCTTGGGAATGTTCTTTTGCCTATTCCGCCAAGATCTGAACAGGACCAGATTGTAAGGTATCTGGAGTGGAAGGTTTCCAACATTAACAAGCTGATTAATATTCAAAAAAAGCAGGTTCGTATTATTGAAGAGCTAAAGGAGAAAGTGGCTTGCGAGGCACTTCTTCACGGTATTGATGATGGGATTTCATATAAAGACTCTGGAATCGCATGGATAGGATCAATACCTGAACACTGGAAAGTAATAAAGATAAAATGGTTATTTGATGAGGCAGACGAAAGAAACACCGATGAAACTGCAGAATTGCTTACGTTCAGTAAAAAGAGAGGATTGATACCATTTTCCGAAGCCTCGGAAAAAAAGCCAAGTGCAAGCGATCTGTCCAATTATAAGCTATTGCACATAGGACAGCTCCTTGAAAATAGAATGCAAGCATGGCATGGTATGTTTATTTGCGCAGACAGAGAGGGGTGTGTATCACCTGACTATAGTGTCTTTTCGGCCTCAAAAGAGCGAGAAGTAAATGTGAAGTTCTATGAATACGCTTTTCGAAGCCATGTTTGGGTAGAACAGTTTGCAAATGCATCCCGTGGTGTGGGTTCGGGATTTAACCGGTTATATACTCCTCAATTCGGAGCAATCTATACAGTTTATCCTGACATTAACGAGCAGAATCGAATAGTAGAGTATCTTGACAGAAAAATGGCTCAGTTGAATGCACTGATTGAGCAGATTGAAGAAAGAATAGAAGGCTTGGAAGAGTTAAAAACGACGCTTGTTTCAGACGTAGTAACAGGCAAAATCGATGTCCGTGATGTCGAAATCCCGGAGTATGAGTTTGTGGATGAGGACGTCGACGCTGATTCGGGTAGCGATGACGATTCGGACGATACCGAAGAACAGGAGGAATGATTATGGCTTTTACCAACACCAGAGAAGAAGGGATGGAAGCCTTAATCGTTAAGTGGCTTGTTGAGCAGAACGCCTACGAGCAAGGCACTAACGATGACTACAGCAAGGAGTATGCTCTGGACGAGACACGCCTGTTCCGCTTCCTGTCTGAAACGCAGCCGGATGAGATGGACAAGCTGGGTGTCTTTAAATCTGATACCAAGAGACGTCAGTTCCTGAACCGATTACAGGGAGAACTGGCCAAGCGTGGCATTATCGATGTTCTTCGTAATGGCATTAAGGTTTATCCGGCAGACCTGATTATGTTCTATCTCACGCCGACGGAGAACAACCGGAAGCAGAAGGAAATGTACGAGAAGAACATCTTCAGCGTGACTCGGCAGCTCCGCTACTCGCAGGACGCAGGAAAGCTGGCTCTGGATCTCTGCATTTTCATCAACGGTCTTCCAGTCATCACGATGGAACTGAAGAATCAGCTCACAAAGCAGAATACCGAATACGCCGTCCAGCAGTATAAGGACGACCGTGATCCTCGTGACATTCTGTTCTCCTTCAAACGCTGCATGGTCCATTTTGCTGTGGATGATGCAACAATCAAGTTCTGCACGAAGCTGGCCGGTAAGGACAGCTGGTTTCTGCCGTTCAATAAGGGCTATAACGATGGTGCCGGGAATCCTCCGAATCCGAACGGCCTGATGACGGATTACCTCTGGAAGGATATTCTCACAAAGGCCAAGCTCTCACGCATTATCGAGAACTACGCACAGGTTGTCGAGGAAGTTGACGAGGATACCAAGAAGAAGTCTGTCAAACAGATATTCCCTCGCTATCATCAGTTGGATGTGGTTGAAAAGCTGCTGGCCGATGTTCGTGCCAATGGGGTCGGTAAGCGTTACCTGATTCAGCACAGCGCAGGAAGCGGCAAATCCAACTCCATCGCATGGCTGGCTCATCAGTTAATCGGCATTGAACAGAATGGCCGTCCGCTGATTGACTCCGTCCTTGTTGTAACAGACCGCCGTATCCTCGATAAGCAGATCCGCAACACCATCAAGCAGTTCATGCAGGTCAAAAACACCGTAACATGGGCAGAACATTCCGGTGATTTGCGCAAGGCCATACAGGATGGCAAGCGCATCATTATATCGACAATAGAAAAGTTCCCATACATCATATCTGAGATCGGGCAGGAACATAAGAATAACAAGTTTGCCATCATCATCGACGAGGCGCATTCCGGCCAGAGTGGACGTAATTCCGCGAATATGAATCTGGCACTTTCTGGTCTTGCCACAGATGACGATGCAGACAACGAGGATAAGATCAATGCCATGATGGAGGGACGCAAGCTCGTCTCCTCCGCCAGCTACTTTGCTTTCACAGCTACTCCGAAGAATAAGACCGAGGAGATGTTTGGTGTTGCCTATGAGGAGGATGGTGAAATCAAGCATCGCCCGTTCCATGTCTATACGATGAAGCAGGCCATTCAGGAGGGCTTCATTCTTGATGTGCTTCGGAACTATACGACCATCGACAGCTGGTACAAGATCATGAAAACTGTCGAGGATGATCCGATGTTTGACAAGAAGCGTGCGCAGAAGAAGCTGCGTGCCTTTGTCGAGGGTAATCCGGACGTTATCGCTAAAAAGGCAGCTATGATGGTGGAGCATTTCCATGAGCAGGTAGTCGCTAAGAAGAAGATCGGCGGCAAAGCGCGTGCAATGGTGGTCACCGCCAGCATTCCGAGATGCATCGAATACTACTACGCTATTAACAAGTGCCTCGCAGACAGGCATAGTCCTTATAATACAATTGTGGCCTTCTCCGGCGAACATAAATATAACGGGCAGGAACCGGCATTGACATCAGCTGCCATGAACGGATTCCCGGATGCCAAGATTCCAAAGCAGTTCAAAAAAGATCCGTATAGGATACTTATCGTTGCTGACATGTTCCAGACCGGTTTCGACGAGCCGCTGCTGCAGACAATGTATGTGGACAAGCCACTCTATGATATTGCTGCAGTACAGACACTTTCCCGCTTGAACAGAGCGTATCCCGGCAAGGATGAAGTATATGTTTTGGACTTTGCCAACAAGACCTCTGTGATTGAGGAGGCGTTCTCGAAGTTCTACAGAACAACGATTCTTTCCGGAAAGACTGATCCTAATAAGCTGTACGACTTGATTACCATTATGGAGGAATATCAGGTCTATGATGACAGCGATGTTGAAAAGCTGGTAGACCTATTCCTGAGTGGAGCGGAGCGTGATCGCCTCGATCCTATTCTGGATGCCTGCACAGCTGTATATAAACAGCTCGAACTTGACGATCAGATTAAGTTTAAGAGCGCAGCTAAATCGTTCGTGCGTACATATGGTTTCCTTGGAGCAATTCTTCCTTATGGAAATGTTGACTGGGAGAAGCTGTCGATCTTCCTGAACTTGCTGATACCGAAACTTCCGTCGCCTCGTGACGATGATCTTTCGGAAGGTATCCTTCAGACGATAGATCTGAGCAGCTACAGGAATGAAGCGCAGGAGGCTATTGCTATTAAGCTGGAGGATGCTGATGCAGAAATTGCACCGGTACCAGCAGGCAAGGTAGGCCATATCGTTGAGCCGGAAATGGATCTGCTTTCCAAGATCATCATGGACTTCAACGACATGTTCGGAAACATAAACTGGAACGATGCGGACAATGTGCAACGACAGATTCTGGCTATTCCTGAGATGGTTTCCAAAGATAAGAAATATCAGAATGCAATGAGAAACTCTGATGCGCAAGAGGCCCGGACCGAGAGCGAAAGAGCACTGCAGCAAGTCATCTTCTCTATCATGGCGGACAACATGGAACTTTTCAAACAATTCCAAGATAATCCATCGTTTAAGAAGTGGCTGTCTGATCTGGTGTTTAACCTTACCTACAATCCCGAAGGCAAGGAGTATATTATGCCTTCACAGGAGACGCTTATGGTAGCGGAAGATCCGGCTATGCATGGCAATAAAAAGGATGAAGAGTAAACTGTATCAAGGTGGAGAATGCAATGAATGATTCTTTTGACAAGACTATAAGCGGAGGTAAATTTGACGAGGTTTTTACTGAGGTGTCTCACGCTGAGACCCTTGGCTTAAAAAACCCGGAACAACTGCGCCTATTTCACCTCAACGTCAACAACAATGCATTCTCATCCGATAAGCTGGAAGTGTTTCTTAGGAAGAACATCGGTCAATATGTTTTTTCTCGTGCTCAGATCGAGAACTATCATGTTGAGGGCAATGTGTACAGCGTAGGAATGGATGCCATCGACATCATGAAACGCAACGGGGCTCCGGGGCAGAAAGGCACCGGAAATGACCTTGGTGAAATCATGCTATATGTGTTTTTAGAGCAGGTTCTGGGAGCTCCCAAAATCATGAGCAAGGTCGAGCTTCAAACCGGCGCAAAGCAATATAATAGCAAGTGCGACGGAATCCATCTCCTTTCATTGGAGCAGACCTTTGGTATGCCGTATTACCATATGGTGTTTGGCACCTCCAGCATTGTGGGTGATATGAAAAAAGCTGTTGACACTGCCTTCGACGCCATTGTTGAGATCGAAAAGCAAAGCACACAGGAGCGCACCCTTGCTGAAAACACGGTATTCAGCAAGTCCTTTGATAAAGACACGGTTCAGAAAATCAAAGACCTGCTTATTCCGAGTAAAGGACAGTCGGTCCCGTATGATACAGCCTATGGCGTTTTCCTTGCGTATAATCTCGGTCTCAATCCTGCTAATTACAGTGCGGTAGACTTCCGACGTGCACTGACTCAGAAAATGGATACAGATATTCGCAATCATGCGGCATATATAGCCAGCAAGATTAATGCCCTTGGCCTCGGAAACCACTCGTTTTATTTCTACATTCTGCCACTCAACGATGCAGATGCTGAAAAAACACAAATCATGGACCGTGTGATGAATGGGGGTGGCAGACCTTGAGCAATCAAATACTGCATAACCTTGGCGATGCCATTTTCGGGGACATTGACAACAATCCCTTCCTGAATGAACTCTACGACGACACCCTTTATAACTATGCCATCACCAAATTTAACCTCACTGATAAACGGCAGATGCGGGAAATTGATGTGGTGTCGGCCTTGCGGTTTGCCGACTTGCTGTCCAAGTCGACACATGCGATGAACCGGGACAAGCATAAAATGTGGGCGCAGGAGATAATCATCCTGCTGTATTCTCTGTACCCGGACAATCCTGATGTAAAGTTCTATGCCGGATCAGTGTTCGCAAACACCGGGAACTATCAGGCAAGAAGGATAATCGATAGCGACTTTTACGGCACGACCGCATTAGAGCGTTTCTTCGCTGAATACCAGAATGATTATTTGACAATTCCTGCAGCACCGGAACTTCGGTTCTTCGGCGCACAGAAAAATGCTTACGATCATCTCTCGGATGATCACTTCAGCTATTCCGGTCCGACATCTATGGGTAAGTCCTTCCTCATGAGAATGTACATCAAGGACCAGATACAGCATGGGGTAAAAATGAACTTCGCCCTGATTGTCCCAACAAAGGCACTGATCAATGAGATCTACAAGCAGGTCATTGACGAGGACCTTAAGAACCTTTTGTCGGAGCACAATTATAAGGTGGTCACCGCCGCCGGGGATATCGCTTTGGAGGGCAAGCATAACTTCATACTTGTGCTGACTCCGGAACGACTGTTATATCTGCTCATCAGCAAACCGGATTTGCAAATCGACTATCTATTCATCGATGAAGCGCACAAGCTGTCCGGAAAAAATAGCCGTGGGCCGTTCTACTATAAAACCGTGGATATGCTTCTCAAAAGGAAGAAGAAGCCGCACTTCGTCTTTGCCTCACCTAATATTCCAAATCCAGAGGTATATCTAAAGTTGCTGACAGACATCGAAACCGACGGTGATGATAGCCACCTACGTTCCACTTTTTCACCGGTGGCCCAGATTAAGTTCAGCATCGACCTCAATAATTTCACAGTCAGCGTATATAACGACCATACCGGTGAGTTGGATTACCTTGCGGAAATCAAAGACAGAAACGCTTCTCTGGTTTCGTTCCTTCTGATGTTTGAAAGAATAAACCGGGATCTCCCCTTTGAGCGAAAGCAGCAGACCATCGTTTATTGCAACGGTAGAAGTAAGGCGATTGAAAATGCGCTTGCTTTTGCAGATCAGCTTTCGGAAATTCAGGATAATGACCTGAATGCACTGGCAAGGGATATCACGAATGAAGTTCACGGCGACTACTATTTGGCCCAGATTATAAAAAAGGGCGTCGCATATCACATTGGATACCTACCAGCTGCCATCAGAATGCGTATCGAGGACATGTTCCGTCGTGGCAAAATCACGACTATATTCTGTACCAGCACCTTACTTGAGGGTGTCAACCTCCCAGCGGATAATCTGTTCATTACCGATAACAAGATTTTCCGAAAGGTGATGACGCCGGTTGACTTCCGAAACCTGATAGGACGTGTCGGACGCATCCGTTTCAACCTTTACGGGAATGTATTCTTCGTCTCGCAGGGTGAAAAGCTGAAACAGGAAGACTATGTGGACCTTTTGAAGAAAGAGGTCCCGAAGCAAACGCTTTCTATCGAGGCCGGACCGAAGAGCCTAACAAACGCCGAAAAGAAATATGTCGTCGAGGCACTACTGCAGGGCAATATTGAACTCGTAAAAAGAAATGACGCACAGTCAGAGGAAGCCTATGTAATGATGCGTAAGTTTGCCCTCATTCTTTTACGGGATATTATGCAGGACAACGACAGCCTTGTAAGGCGTGAGTTCTCTAATCTGCTGACACCCAAGGACGAAGCGAAAATACGAGAAGCCTTTACTGATCCGTTCACAGAACCGGATGATGATATCAACACCTCGGTGGATCAGACGAAAAACCTACGTGCCGCTATCGCAATGGGCTTGAAATACCCTGACCGTGTAAATGGCAGGTTCAACTATGACGACGTTTTGGCTTTCCTTGAAAAGCTGAGTCGGATCTTCAAATGGGGAAAGTATGAAGCCTCCACACTCGGAAAGCCGACGCTCCTGCGCTGGTATGCGGTTGTTCTTATTCAATGGATGGAAGGTACTGGCCTTAGCAATATCATGAAAAAGGCACTGGAGTACCGGCAGCAGCACCGGGATAACTTCTGGGTGAACCGAGGCCAGAAAGAATACTATGACGATGGACTCCGGCACCGCAATATCGTGTTTGCCGACACCTTGGAGGTCATTGATAACATTGTGCTGTTCAGTATTTCAAACTACTTCCTTCGCTTCTCGAATGAGTATAAGACGGTCCATCAGCTGAAGGAGTTTGATAACAACTGGTACGAATTTGTAGAATACGGAACGACGAATCCAATAACAATCCTTCTTCAGCGGAACGGATTCTCTCGTGAGGTATCCACATATATCCGGAACAACAAGGATGAGTTTATTATCGAAGGGCCGGATGGAAAATGGCATCTGAGCACGGCATTGCTTGAATGCTCAAATACTAACGCTCGAACAGAGACGTCGAGTGTACTATACAACATGCCGGAGCTGTTTATAGCTGAAAGCGGTAATGTGTAAAAGCAAGATAGACTACACGATATCCCGAACTTATTCGTAGATTAAGCAGGAGGAACGGCGAATGCAACAGATATTTAGCAACACGACTTTAACAGTTAATCAGTTGATCGAAAAGATCGATACAGGAGAACTTGGCCTTCCGGAACTTCAGAGGCCGTTTATCTGGAAGGATTCAAAGGTGCGTGATTTGTTCGATTCCATGATGTGCGGGTACCCCATCGGTTATTTGATGCTGTGGGAGTGTCCTACGCTTGAAAAGAAGAAAACCATCGGAACAGACACCCACAACTATGAATCTCCGAAGCAGGTAATCATTGATGGCCAGCAGAGACTGACCTCCCTTTATGCCGTTATGAAAGGGAAAAAGGTCATCAATTCAAAATACGACGAGAAGTCTATCGTGATTTCCTACTGCCCGGTGAAGAATAAGTTCGAGGTTGGTTATCAGGCGACGAAAAAAGACCCTGAATGGATCTACAACATCAGCGAAGTGTTCACTACATCGAATATTACAAAGCTGATCATCAACTTTACCAAGAGGCTGGATGAATATCGGTCCTCCAAAGGTGAAACGCTGAGCGACGAGGAACAAGATCTGATTTCCGAAAACATCACTGCGCTTTCAAATTTGAAACAACACACGCTTCCGGTATTTGATATCAAGGCCAACGCTGAGGAAGAGGATGTCTCTGAAATCTTTGTTCGTGTTAATTCCGGCGGTGTGGCATTGAAGCAGAACGACTTTATTCTGACCCTTCTTTCACTCTATTGGGATGAGGGGCGAAAAGAGATCGAACAGTTCAGCATGGAGTCAACATACCCTTCCAAGGACAAAATCACATCGTACAACCAGCTTACCGAGGTCACAGCTCAGGATGTCATTCGTGTGGTTATGGCGTATGCTTTTGACCGAGCTCGTTTGAAATATGGGTATAAACTGCTTAGTGGAGCTGACTTCGACAAAAAAGGTGCTGTAGATGAAACTCTACGTGATCAGCGTTTCGATGTGCTTAAGGCAAAGCTCCCAGACGTTCTAAACGTCCACAACTGGCACGAGTTCTTGAAATCTATCATGAATGCCGGTTATCTGTCCGGTGATCTGATTCTTTCGGGAAACGCAATCTACTACACCTATGCATTCTACCTCATCGCAAAGTATAGGTTTAATGCGTCGTACAACGAGAATTTGCATTTGACATCGCTGTGGTTTTTCTATGCGTCTCTTGTCTCGCTCTATACTGGATCATTTGAATCCACAGTCGAAAATCACCTGAACTCTATCAAGGAACTAACATCGCTGGAAGAATACAAGCGATTCATTTTGTCGAGGGTTGAGGAGCGGCTTACAAACGACTACTTCGATATTACTCTTATCGGTTCCGAGGGCTTGGCAGTATCGGGCCGAGGCAATAATGCTTGGAACGCCTATGTAGCCGCCTTAAACATTCTGAATGCTAAAATCCTGTTCTCGAAGAGTAATCTGCTCGTCAGCAAACTATTCGAGCCCGGTACCGACGGTAAGAGAAAGTCACTGGAGAAGCATCACCTGTTCCCGAAGGCTTATCTGAAGACGCTGGGATATAACGACGCTAAGATCAACCAGATGGCTAACTACGCCTTCATCGATTGGAAGGATAATATGGAGATACTCGATGAGGCTCCCTCGATTTATTATCCTGTTGTTTGTGAGGGTCGCAGCCCTGAAGAAATCCAGCGTATGGAAGAAGAAAATGCACTTCCGCACGGTTGGGAGAATATGCCCTATGAGGACTTCCTGATTGAGCGCAGAAAGCTGATGGCGGCAAAAATTAAAGCTGCATTTGAACAGCTGAAGAAGAATGTTGAGTGATCACGAATGAAAATCGGACGAAATGACCCATGCCCATGTGGTAGCGGAAAGAAATATAAGCATTGCTGTCTTTTGAAGGAATCCATGAGTACCGGTGATCTGATTAGGGCTGCTGTTCAGAATGCCGGTTACAAAGAGGACATCGCAAATGTCCTTTGCAATTTGAGTGAATATATGAAGCGGAAACAATGGTGGGGTGCTTGCCATGCAAGCTGTTCTGCCTTATATGTTGCGCTTTCTGAACTGGGGTATTCTCCCAAGCTATGCATAGGAGAAATGCTCGGGCAAGGTCTCTATTTCGATCACTCATGGATAGAACTTGATGGCCAAATCCTCGATATCGCAATCAGCATGACTCTTTTGGGAGGCGCACCAGTCTCTGAGCCGATTGTGTTCGGAAAGAATATCCGAAGTGGTAAGGAGCCTGTGATAAAGTACGGGGTTCCCGGACGTGGTATTGAAGGAGAAACGCTGGTCGTTAATAGCCTTCCGTTTGTAGATTACATGGACGGATTCCCAGATGAGAAGAACGGCTTATGGGGAGTGGTTCAAGAACTTCTCGGAAGAAAAGTAGACATACCGGATCTGCGTGAAAAATACAAAGATGTGAAACGTGCTATTGTACGTGAATAAGTGGAGCGGCAAACATTTTAATTATTCCACACTATTTAATTATTCCTCCGGCAGCCGTTTTTGAGGGGTAAGTTTCAAAGGCCGGAGCAGCGGCAAGCAACAATCGAATAAACAGAAAAAGGGCTTCCGAAGCTCTGCTGTACAACACAGCGGAACCTCGAAAGTCCTTTATTTCAAGCCTTTTTCAGCACTTATGTGCCGGAGAAGGCTTTTTCTGTTTGTATCAAAGACAGCGTCTTTATAGAACCTGCTTGCGGCAACGGTAATTTTCTTGCCGAAATTCTAACAAGAAAATTGGCTACCGTAAAAAAATTATATAAAAGTAATCCTTATGATTTTGACCGCTACTCTGTGCTTGCCGTATCGAGCATATACGGCGTTGATATTATGCAGGACAACACTGATGAATGTCGAAAACGATTATATAAAATTTGGGATAAAGAATACAAAGCCGTTTGCAAAAAGCAATGCAATGACGACACACGAAAATCGGTTGAATATATACTCGGCAAAAATATTTTGTGTGGCAATGCACTTACTTTAATGTGCGTTGACGAAAATCAGCAAGATACCGATGTTCCTATCGTTTTTCCCGAATGGAGTTTAATGCTCGGTACAAAGCTGAAAAGACGAGATTTTCGCCTTGATGTTCTGCTCAAAGCAGGCGAAAAGCCAAAGAAAAAGCCAAGGCAAGAATCATTATTTTATACGCAGGACGATACAAGCAAATATTTATCGCAAAACCCCGTTACGGGCGAATATATGGCGGAGCCGATATGCGAATATCCGCCTATAAATTACAGGAGGATATGGGAAAATGGCTGAAAGTTTTTTTGATAGAGTTTATAAAAACAAAACGCAACACACGCCAGATGTGTTGTCCTGCCTTGCAAATTTGTCAAATGACGAAGTTTTCACTCCGCCGGAGGTAGTAAACCAAATGCTCGACCTTTTGCCACAGGAATTGTTCCAAGACCCAAATACCACATTTTTAGACCCTGCTTGCAAAACAGGCGTTTTTTTGCGTGAAATTGCAAAGCGATTGCTTGTAGGTCTTGAGGACAAAATACCCGATTTGCAAGAGCGTATCGACCATATTTTTCATAAGCAGCTTTACGGTATTGCCATAACGGAACTTACAAGTTTGCTCTCCCGCCGAAGTCTTTATTGCTCGAAATATCCCAACGGTCCGTACTCAATCACACACTTTGATGACGCCGAGGGAAATATTCGGTACAGAAGAATAAACCATACTTGGGTGAACGGAAAATGCAAGTATTGCGGTGTAAGCAAGGAACAATGGCAAAGAGATAAAGAACTGGAAACACACGCATATGAGTTGATTCATTCAAGCAACCCCGAGGAGATTTTCAATATGAAATTTGATGTTATTATATCTAATCCGCCATATCAGTTAAGTGACGGTGGTGCACAAGCAAGTGCAAAACCAATTTATCAGCTTTTTGTTGAAAGCGCTAAAAAGCTAAGTCCAAAGTATATGACAATGATTATTCCAGCAAGATGGATGACAGCGGAAAAGGACTTGACAATTTTAGAAACGAAACAATTCACGACAGGCACTTTACGGTATTACACGATTTTGCTAATTCACAAGATTGTTTTACAGGTGTTGATATTAAAGGCGGGGTTTGTTATTTCTTATGGGAGAAAAATACCGAAAAACAATGCGATATTTATCGTCACGATAGTAATGGTATTTCTTTTTCTCAGCGTTATCTTGTTGAAGACGGCGACGACATTTACATACGCTATCCAGAATTGGTATCAATAAAAAATAAAGTATGGAGAAATAAAGCTGTTTCATTTGAAACTATTGTTTCGACAAGAAAGCCGTATGGGTTAGCCAGTGACTTTTTTGCTAATCCTCAAAAATTCGGATTACCGCCTATATATGATAACCCTATTGAAAACGGATATAGTATATTAGGATTATTATCATTAAAAAGAGTTGTGAAATACATTCCAAAAGATTATCCGTTACCTAAAAAAAATAATATTGATAAATATAAACTTTTTATCACCAATAGCTATGGCTGTGGTGAAATCGGTGAGGGACCTGCTACGCCAGTTCTGGCTACGCCAGGAGAGCTATGTACAGAAACATTTCTCGAAATCGGTGCTTTTGATACTTACGATGAAGCAAACAATGCCATGTCATATTTAAAGACAAAATTTTTTAGGTGCTTGGTTGGCATTCGTAAGCAAACGCAACACGCTACAAAACAAGTATATCATTATGTCCCTATGCAAGATTTTTCAAAGCCTTGGACAGATGAAGAGTTATATGCAAAATATAATCTTACGCAAGATGAAATTAACTTTATAGAATCAATGATTAAACCAATGGACGGAGGCGACAACTAATGTCAGGAAATATCAGTTTATCAGAAATCTTGCATAATCGTCCTGCGGTCGTGCCTACAATATACGGCTACACCTTGCCTACCGTAGCCGACCACAATGGCTACATAAAAATAGGATACACCGACCGTGAAGATACGGAAAGCAGAATTAAAGAGCAGCTGCATACCGCTGCAATAAAATTCAAGGTTTTATTTAAAGAATCCGCAATGCGCCAAGACGGCACTTGCTTTACGGACAAAGATATTCACAGATTGCTCAAACACAAAGGCTATCGGCAGTTAAACGAGGGCGAAGACCGCAATGAGTGGTTTTGCTGTTCCGAGCAAGAGGCACTCAACGCAATAGAAGAGGTACGCACGGGTATTCGCTTTGAGGGTCAGTGCACTTGGAATTTTGCTATGCGCAATGAACAGCAAACCGCCGTTCAAATGACAAAAGATTATTACACACAGGCAAAAGCAGAAGACCCGACACATCCGTCAAAATTTTTATGGAATGCAAAAATGCGTTTCGGCAAAACCTTTGCCACTTATGAGCTTGCAAAGACTATGGATTTTAAAAAAATCTTGGTTTTAACCTTTAAGCCTGCCGTTGAGTCCGCTTGGCAGGAAGATTTGTCACACCATATTGATTTCGCTGGTTGGCAATTTGTTTCAAATAAAGAGGCAAAGTTTGACGCAAAGCAGCTTGATGAACAATATGACGCTTGCGACAAAACAAAACCGATTGTTGTTTTCGGTTCGTTTCAAGATTTGCTCGGCACAAACAATGTTGGCGGAATAAAAGCAAAAAATGAATTTATACATTCCACAAATTGGGATTTGGTTATCTTTGATGAATACCATTTCGGCGCTTGGCGTGAGAACGCAAAAAATCTTTTTGAAAAATTCGACGAAGAAAACGACGATTTCGATATAGAAAAGTATCAAAAGGAAGAAGCCGGAAATGCGATAAACGAAACTTTTTTGCCGATAACATCGGAGCATTATCTGTATTTGTCGGGAACACCGTTTAGAGCGCTGAATTCAGGCGAATTTTTGGAAGACCAAATTTTCAACTGGACATATTCGGACGAGCAGTCGGCAAAGGAAAATTGGAACGGCGACCCAAATCAAAACCCTTATGCCGCATTGCCCCAAATGGTTATGCTGACATACAAGGTGCCGGATTCAATAACAAATGTTGCGACAAACGAAGGCTACGATGAATTTGACATAAACGAGTTTTTCCGTGCCGAATGTGAGGATAAAAACAAGCCCGAAACCGCAAGATTTGTATATGAGGACTATGTTCAAAATTGGCTGAAAATGATTCAAGGTAACTATATGCCTGTTGACGGCTTAAAACTTGGTGCGGAGCGACCGCCTATGCCGTTTTCGGACACAACACTTTTGAATGTTTTATCCCACACCCTTTGGTTTTTGCCCAATGTTGCAAGCTGCTATGCAATGTATAATTTGCTAAGGCAAAAGCAAAACAATTTCTTTAACGATTATAAAATTATTGTATGCGCAGGCACAAAGGCAGGCATAGGCATAGACGCATTAGCCCCTGTGCTTAACGCTATGGGCGACCCGCTAAAAACAAAAACAATAACTCTGTCCTGTGGCAAGCTTACTACAGGCATAACGGTAAGACCTTGGGCAGGCGTGTTTATGTTGCGCAATTTGAAATCGCCTGAAACATATTTCCAAACCGCATTTCGTGTGCAATCCCCTTGGGAAACAAAAGACGAACACGGCAACAGAGTTATTGTAAAAAAAGAATGTTATGTATTCGACTTTGCGCTTGAGCGTGCATTGCGTCAGATTTCCGACTATTCCTGCCGACTGAAAGTTGACGACACAAGCCCCGAGCAGAAAGTATCGGAATTCATCAATTTTCTTCCGATATTAGCTTTTGATGGCTCGTCTATGAATCAAATAAGCGCCCAGGATATTTTGGATATTACATACGCAGGCACATCGGCTACTTTGCTTGCAAAGCGTTGGCAGACAGCGTTGCTTGTCCATGTTGATAACGACACACTTAAAAAACTGCAAAGTAGCCAAGACGCATTGAGCGCTTTGATGAATATTGAGGGATTCCGTTCGCTTAATTCCGAAATACAGACGATTATTAACCACTCGGAAAAGGTTAAAAAGCTAAAAAAAGAAAAAGGCGACAATCTCACAAAGCAAGAGAAAAAGGAACTCACCGAAGACGAGAAAAAAGCAAAATCACTGCGCAAACAGGTGCAGGAAAATTTGCTTAAACTTGCCGCCCGTATTCCTGTATTTATGTATCTTACCGACTACCGTGAGCAAACAATTAAAGATGTTATCACACAGATTGAACCCGAGCTTTTCAAAAAGGTAACGGGTCTTTCAGTTAAAGACTTTGATATTCTTTGTTCTATCGGATTATTCGACCCAAAAAAGATGAATCAAGGTATTTTCGGCTTCCGTAAATATGAAAGTTCAAGTCTTAACTACACTGGTATCGACAAGCACGAGGGTGAGGCTGTCGGTGGTTGGGACACCGTTCTTCGCCGTGAGGAATACGAGATGCTTTACTCCAAGCAGCAGGCTACCGTTACCGACTTAACCGATTCGATAGCCTTTGCCATCGAAACAGAGCCGACAACCGAATCGACCGCAAGCGATAAAAATGATACAGCCGCCGAAAAGTCGGTTGAGATTAAAAAGCAAGAAGAGCCACAAATTGATTGGGAAAATATTCTTGCAGATGTGGGCGTGGGAACAGTAGTAAAACACAAAATGTTCGGCGACGGCACCGTTATTAAAATTTACGATAAGAAAAAATATATCAATGTGAAATTCCAAAAAGGTGAAAAGCGATTTATTTTCCCCGACGCATTTGTTAATGGATTTTTGACTTTGTAAAATAACGACAGGTTTTAGGACATCCCTGACGAGGTATTTGGTAGCATAGCTATCCAAATATACTGCTCGCTGTTGCAAGGCATCGAAGCAAAGCAACCGATTTGAACAAGATGTTCATAATTGTTATGCTTGCTGAGTTTCTACATAAAACTTTATAGCAAAAAATTAAGGCACAGCTTTCGGAAAAATTTCCGTCGGCTGTGCCTTTTTCTCAGTTAAATATTATGCGGTTTTCTACTCTTGACAAAGAATGACCGCCTTTTGTTAGCAGAGCAATTAATCGCATTTCTTCGATAACCGCTTCAGAATATCCTTTATACTCTTCTTCGATTACATTTGCTTTTGCAGATAAAAACACTGATAATTTATCATCAATATTTTTTAATGTTTTTAGTTTTAATACTGTGTCCGTACTAAAATCAACTAATTTTAACCCTGATAGTAATAGTAAATACTTAAGAAAATGTTTTCTCGTAGCTATTAAAACTTAATTGCCAACTGAAATTATTGAGTTTATTTGTTCAAGCATAATATAACCTCTTTCTTTACTTTTTATATTATACCACAAATTTTATGCCTGCCAATAGATTCTGATAGAATCTATTACTATTTCTCAATTATATATCAGATTCTATACGAATATACGCTGCATTGCGTGAATTATGAAAATTATAGCGTTACCTATTTACAATACTTAACATTTCTCCTTTAATTGGTAACAAAAGGTGCTGTTGAAGAAATGCTATCTATATGTACCTTTGCCGAATATGGTGGAAATATTGAGCCGTTGACAGAGGAAATTCGCAGTCAGATTTTGAAACATAGATAAGCTGAATGATAAAAGGTTTCCATGTCCTTGCAATAGCACAGAAAAGCAATCCTTCGGAAGATTTAAATACAGCTTTTATAGCAAAAAATCCCATAATACACATTATAATTGTTGTTGATAATGTAGATTATGGGATTTGATATTTTTCAATTACATATTTGTATAATAAGCCTTTATAAAGTCTATTCGCCTCTAAGTGTATCTACTGGCTTTAATTTAGAAGCTTTATTCGCTGGATATATACCAAAAACTATACCTGTAAATAGAGCGAATATGACTGTAAATGCAATAATATCATATCTAATAATAATGGATATCCCAAGCATAAATGCTCCAATAAAGGATATTACAATGCCTAAAATTACACCAAGAATACTACCTGACATTGTAAGTATAAAAGCCTCTATTAAAAATTCATTAAGAATATCTCCTCTGCATGCTCCTATGGCTTTTTTAATACCTATTTCACGCTTTTTTTCTCCAACTGATACAAGCATAACATTCATAATACTAAGACTTGCCACAAATAAAGAAACTCCTCCAACTGCCGATAAAATCATAGTAACAATATTCATAAGCTGAGATAGACCTTCTTTTTGTTTAGCCATACTTTCAACTATATAACTATTCTGAAAACCCGTTTCTGTAGAAAGAGCTTTTACAAGCTTTTCACCAACTATATCTGGTTCAGCACCATCACTTATCTTTACTGCTATACGGTGAAAATCACTCATAGCATATAATTCTTGCATAGTGGTATATGATAGATACATAAATGTAGGAATATAGTTTCCCATCATATTTTGTAAAAGTCCGCTACCAGTTTTTATCACCCCTATAACTTCAAAATTTTCATAATTGCCAGAGCACAAAGCTGTAATTTTTCTGCCAACTATATTACTATAACCAAAATTTTCTTTAGCAAAGCTTTCATCTACAAGACAAACTCTTGCATTAGTAGCAATATCTCCTTTGTTTATAAATCGTCCATACATTAATTTAAGAGATATAACTTCTTTAGCGTTTTGGTCAATTCCCCATAGAAGTGCCTGCGTATTTTCTCCACGAGAATTAACAGTTGCGGTCTGAAAAATCAAAGGCATAGCTTTTTCTACATATGATGAGGTTTTTATAATATTCAATTCATTATCAGATAATACTGCATCAGAATCAGCATTTGTATTATCAAGACTTACAGAAAGTCCACCTACTCCAAGACTATCAAGCTCTGAACTTACAGCCACAGCTCCACATTGTGAGATATTGCTTATTATGATAACTGCTGTAACACCAATAGCAATACCTATTATCGTCAGTAAGCTTCGCCCCTTTTTTCTTATTAAACCTCTCATAACACAGCAAAAAACTTCATTCATATACTTATTCACCTTCAATATGAATAGCTTGAGCTTCACTATCAGAAAGCTCAGAAATATTTTTTATAATTCTATCTCCATCTTTAAGTCCACTTTTTATCTTTGCACCATCAGTAAGCTCACATTCTATAATTACATATTGCTTTTCCGCTCTCCTATTCTGAAATTTATAAACATAATCTCCTTTATTGTCACTTCCAAGCGATTCGTAAGGAACTATTATTGAAGAATCATCAGATGCAATAATTATTGCACACTTTGCGGTATATCCTCGTTTGATTTCTTCATCGGGATTTTCAACCTTTACATCTACTTCAATAGTAGTTTCACGCCCAATATCGGTAGCGGTTTCTTCCGCTTCATCAGCTATTGAAATGACTTTTCCTGTATAGCTTTTTTTATCAAAAGCATTTCCTGTTATAGTAACGCTCTGACCTTCTTGTATTTTAGAGATTTGGTTTTCGTTTATATTAAGCTTAACTGATAATCCGGATTTATCTGTTATGGTAAAAAGTCCAGTCCCCTTTGTGATAATATCACCCTTTTGAATTTTAAAAGAAGTTACTGTTCCGCTCTCAGGAGCAACTATCGTTTTATATTCTGCTTGGCTAATATCATAATTTTTATACTTATCTATTATTTTAGATATATTACCCATATCTATATTAGAGGGCAATTCTACAACAGCCACTTTTAATATCTCATCGTTCTTTTTTACATTGTCATTTTCTTTTATAAAAATATCCGTAACTACACAATCATAATTCGCTTTTACATTTTTTTGATTTATATAGCCTACCTTACCCGTTGATTGCACTATTTCATCAGATTTACTTTTGATTACATTAAAAATATTAACAACCGGAATTGTTGTTTTTGCGAAATTACCAACTGCAAATATTGTTATTATAATTAACGCTGTTATAAACAATAAAGTAATATATTTTTTAATCCTCACAGAAATTCCCCCATATAAACAGCTTTTTTATTTAGCTAAGCATAGTTTATGCAAATTTATACTCTTTAATCAAGGCATTGTAGTAACTGATATTAGTAAAATCTGTACAAGAACTCCTGATTTTCTACAAACAACTTATATTGTAGATTGAAAAAAACAGCTAAATAAGGTATAATATTATTCCATCTTAGAAAAGCTTCTTTTTACTTTTCTAAAATTTCTTATAAATAAAGGGAGGTTTGTTATTATGATTGAAGAAGATAAATATAATCCCTTGTTAAGCGAGCGTGACATCGAACATAATACATATCTTCGTGTAAAATACGAATATATGGAAATGAAAGAAAAGCGTGAGAAAGTCAATCGAATAGGAATTATATTTATAGCTGTATCCGCTATTGTATTTCTGGCACTTATGTTCAGTCTTGAATCAAAACTATTCTTTCTGGTACTTTGGATTATTACAATTATCTTCGTAGTTGCTTATCTTATACACAATGAATATAGAATATATAGGCTGCGTGTATATCTTGGATATGAAGATGAGAATGAGCCAGAAGAAAAAGATGACGAAAGTGAGGACGAAAGCGAATGAAAAAAATTTTTTCTATTTTTAAGCATGACCTTAAAAAGATTTTCAGAAGTGTAATTGCCTTTATAGTGGTTATTGGACTTAGTGTTCTTCCTGCTTTATATGCGTGGTTTAATATTGCATCTAACTGGAATCCGTATGATAACTCAGGAAATATCCAAGTTGCAGTTGTCAATCTCGATAAAGGTTGTAAGATTGGACCTCTAAAGACATCATTTGGTGACAATATAGTTGATAACCTTAAAAAAAATACTCAAATGGGTTGGAAATTTGTAGACAAAGATACGGCCGACCAAGGTATAATTGATGGCGATTATTATGCAGTAGTAGTTATTTCTGAAAATTTCAGCGAAAATCTTGTAAGTATAGCCTCTGGTGAGCTTAAAAGACCCGAAATTACATATCTTGTTAATGAAAAGAAAAACGCTATTGCTCCTAAAATCACCGATAAAGGTATCCAGGCTATTCAAACAGAGGTAAACTCAAGCTTTGTTGCTGAAATTACAAATATTGCCGCAACAGTGCTTAATACATCTTCTGACGAAATATCAGAAAACAAGGATAAGATTTGTGATAATATTATTTCCACTCTTGATGACGGAAAAATATCTCTTGATTCATTGAAATCTACAATAGATGTAATTTCTGGAAGTATGGATTCAGTAAATTCCTTAATTAAGTCAAATAAGGATTCACTTCCAAAACTTAAAGATAGCCTTAAAGATACAAATGAATTTGTAAACTCTATTAAAGATGCAAGTACGGCAATTAAGTCTGCATCAACAGGACTTTCTTCAACTCTTGAAAGCAGCATTGCTTCTCTTGATTCGCTTACTTCATCATTCAGCAATCAGCTTAATACAGTTATTACTAAAGTAAATAATGGTTCTAAAGATATTGCTGACGACCTTCAGAATCTTACTGATATTTGCAATAAGATTATTGAGATAAATAATGATATTATTAATATTCTTAATAGCCTCGATAATACAGGCTCAAGCGGTATCACAAGCTTAGTTAATACTATTGAAACTTCCACAGCGAAGATTTCTTCTCTTATAGACTCTTTAAGCCAAAAGCTCGATACTATATTTGACACTATTGAAAAAGATACATCTACCGCAGCAGATAAGCTTAACGAGATAAAAGTTATCAATCAAAGCATAATTGCCGCTAATAACGAGCTTATCTCTGCTTTAAATACTTTGTCTGAAAAGTTTGGGATAGATACATCTGATGCAGTTGCAAAGCTTAATTCACTCAATACAAAACAAAGTGCTATTATTTCTAAAATAAATGATGCAACTCAAAAAATCAAAGAAACAGGTTCTTTGCCTAAAGACTTAAAAAGCGATATTGATGCTATCATTAAAGAAACTCAAAATTCCATTACTCAGATAAAGACAGAAATAAATAAACTTATTTCTAATATTAAAGCTGATATTAAGATTTCTGATGTTGTTGAATTTTTAACAGATATGAATAAAACTCAAAATCAGATAATTACGAAGCTTAATTCAGTGGCATCTACATTAAAAAATTCAAATGTACTTTCAGCCGACTTTGGCAGTGAAATTAAAGCATTGGCAGATTCTACAAAGAATTCTATTGCTAACTTTAAGAGTAATTATTTAACTCCTGCAAAAAAATCAATAGAAAAGGTCATCAATAAATCAGGTGATGCACTCGATAAGGTTTCAGATGTTCTTACATCTTCTACTGTCACTGATGATATTGAGGAGGCATTAAATTCCGCACAAAAAATAGTTACTTCTGTAAGTGGTACATTTAATGATGTAGAAAAGTTAATTGATAAGGGAATCAATAATATTGATACCATTAAGAAAAAGATTCAGAATTTAAAAGAAAATTCAACTATTGAAAATCTTATAGGTACTGTTTTTGGTGACCCAGAAGCAGTAAGTGACTTTATCTCAAGTCCTGTTAAGATAAACACTGAAAAGGTATTTCCAGTATCCGATTATGGTTCAGCAATGGCACCGTTCTATACAGTTCTTGCTTTGTGGGTCGGTGGTATCGTCCTTGTTGCGGTTCTTAAAACTGAACTCAGCAAGAGTGATATAAAAACTGTTGGCAAGGTCAAACCTTATCAGGAGTACTTTGGAAGATATTTGATATTTATGGTAATATCATTGCTTCAGGCTACTATCACAGCTCTTGGTGATGTATTCTTCCTAAAAATTCAGTGTGAAAACCTCTTTCTCTTCATTCTTACAACCTGGATAATTATCATTGTTTTTTCACTTCTTATTTACTCACTGACAATTTCGTTCAGTGTTATAGGAAAGGCAATAGCAGTTATTATATTGATTGTTCAGGTTGCAGGTTCAGGCGGTACATTCCCACCAGAGCTTTTACCTAATTTCTTCCAGAATCTAATCAGATTTATGCCATTTAACTATGCTATTAATGCTGTAAGAGAAACAATAGCAGGCGTTACATACAGTGCTTACTGGGAAAACATACTATATCTCCTTTGCTTCATACCTTTAGCATTGATAATAGGAATCCTCTTCCGTAAGCCTTGTATGAGAGCAATGAGGTTCTTTAATAAACGCCTTGAAGAAACAGACTTAATTTTATAATCAGATAATAACAACCTCCATTATTAGGAATAATCCTAAAATGGAGGTTGTTTTTTGTCAAAATATAAAATAAGCCACAACAAGCAACAAACTAAAAGTCTAATATTTATATGTGGTGTTACAATTTTCTGCTACACTTTTTTCTAAACTTTTAGATTATATAAAGAGTTTAATTTTTATTATTTTATGACTTAAAGTACTGTTCCAATATTATAGCCAGAACCTTCTGTTGTACTATTGTTAGATGTATTTGTTGGTGCACCTTTTGGTATTTTAATAGAAATTTATAAGATGAACAATCTTTATAATAGTTTACACAGTCAATTATAGAATGATTTTGAACACAGTATATACTTGATTTTTTAGATATAATATAAACTATTGTTTACCACAAAAACAAAATGTACGAACTTCATATTAAAAGCTCGTACATTTCATAGCAATATCATATTTACACAAATTGTGTTTTATTCTTAACATAATCAGAAAATCATTCTATAATTAAATTATAAAGCACACAATCTGTGTTGCTGTGTAAATAGCAAAGCTTTAAACTATATTTGCAGTGAATAAGTCGCTAAAAGTGTAGCATAAGGTCGTTGCCAGTTAAAGCTTGCTAAAACAATTTAATAAAAGCCGTCAGCATATTACAAATTCAACTGACCATAGAATTCTCTAAGTGTTTCACAAGAATTTTTAAATTTAGCGATTTCGTCCTCGTTGAGGTTAAGCTCAAGAATATCCTTGATACCATCTCTATTAACAATAGCAGGAACACCAATAGTTACATCTTGTTCTCCAAATTCACCAACAAGCATAGAAGAAACCGTAAGAATACTATTCTCATCTTGGAAAATCGCCTTAGTAATTCTTGTCAAAGCCATACCAATTCCGTAATAAGTTGCTTTCTTTGCCTCAATAATAACCTGAGCAGATGTACGAACTTCCTCTTGAATCTTCAGAAGTTCATTCATAGAGAAATTACGATTTTGCTTTACTACATCTACAACAGGCTTTGTAGAAATCAATGCCTGCGACCAAGGAACAAACTCACTATCGCCATGCTCACCAATTACATATGCGTGAACATTTCTTGGGTTGACATCGAAGTAATCGCCAATTAGAAAACGAAGTCTTGCAGTATCAAGAGTAGTACCACTTCCGATAACTCTCTTTGCAGGGAATCCTGAAAGCTTACGGGTTACATAAGTCATAATATCAACAGGGTTAGTTGCAACAAGAAAAATTCCGTGAAAACCTACTGCAACGATTGGTTCAACGATTGTCTTAAAGACTGCAACATTTCTGTTAAGCAAGTCAAGTCTTGATTCGCCTGGTTTTTGTGCAACACCCGCACAGATAACAACGATGTCAGCATCGTTGCAATCGCTGTATTCTCCAGCATAAATCTTCATAGCTGATGGTGCAAAAGCAAGACCGTGGTTAAGGTCCATAGCCTCACCGATAGTTCTCTCCTTGTTGATGTCGATAAGGACCATTTCGTCACAGCCATTCTGGTTAAGCATTGCATAAGCATAGCTCATACCAACCATACCTGTTCCTACAATAGCAACTTTTTTTGCCTCTTTTTTCATGAAAATTCCTCCTCAATATTTATTTTAATGAGTAAAAGAAGGTTTCGTAGGCATCGTCCCAGCCATCAATGCCATCGACTCCGCCTCCGTTCACACTTCTTAACTTGCTGTCATTCATATCCTGACCAAGTGCGAATAAACCACCAATAGTTATATTATAACCTAAATCTTGCGAAGCCTTGCAAAATTCGTTCATATGGTCTTTGGCATTTCTTGTTGCCAAAAGCTTATCTTTAAGCTCAGTATTGTGCCTTGCATCATATAAAAGCCTATTAAGCTCACTCTGTGTTTTATCCATAGACTTCTCACCAAATCAAGCTGTAACTACATTTGTAGGCTTTCCGTCTATAAAGTTTTTAAGATTGTTATAGACAATACCGACAAGGCGTTCTCTTGTTTCCTTAGGAGCCCAAGCAACATGAGGTGTTATCAACAAGTTAGGAGCATCTTTCAACGGACAATCATTTCTCATTGGTTCAACAGCTATTGTATCAACAGCTGCTCCGCCGAGATGACCGCTTTTTAGCGAATCTGCAAGAGCCACTTCATCAACTATTCCGCCACGAGCTGTATTTATAAAATATGCTCCCTGCTTCATTTTCGCAAAGGTTTCTGCATTAAAAAGCTTTTCAGATTGCTTATTCAGCGGACAATGCAGAGAAATTATATCGCTTTTTTCAAGAAGTTCATCAAACGAAACAAATTTTGTAATACCGTCCTCTCGAACTGTTCTTGTGTTTACGATAACATTCATTCCAAAGGTACGAGCCACATTTGCAACCGCTTTACCAATACTGCCATAGCCGACTATACCCATAGTCTTTCCAGAAAGTTCCATTATATCATAAATAAATGGCGAAAAGGTTTCGCTTTCACACCAACCATTTTTATGAGTAAATTCATTATATTTAGCAACACGATTAGTCATTTCAAGCAGAAGTGCGAAAGTATGTTGTACAACCGCACTTGTTGAATAGCTTCCTGCATTGCAGACGGTTATTCCGTGAGTATTGGTATAGTCGAGGTCTATATTATTATAGCCTGTCGCAAAAAGTCCTATGAATTTAAGATTTTTTGCACCTGACATATTTTCTGCTGTCATTGGTGTTTTATTACAAAGCACAACATCAGCATCTTTTATTGCCTCTGCCACATTCTTAGGTGACGTCAACGGAAGATAGATTACTTTTCCGAAATCCTCAAAAGCCTTGAGCGAAACATCTCCACTTGTAACAGTTTTATAATCCATAACTACTATATTCAAGGCATCATCTCCCTTATAAATATGCAAAAAACGGCACCTTTTGGCACCGTTTCTTAATATTGCTAATTAGACAGCGTGGATTTTATTTTCCAAGTCTGCATTTTTAGAGTCAATGCCAATTTTCTTATCTCTACGCTTTTTGAAGAAATCGAGAGCAACCTTCGGGAACTGTGCATAAGAAAGAACATCTTCCTCTTGTTCAATCCATTCAGGAATCTCTGCACGAAGCTTATCAAGCTCAGGCTCAAGTAAATCAGCAGGACGGCAGTCGATTGCAGGCTCATCGCCTATAATCTTCTTTCTGAACTCAGGGTCAATCGGCACTGGAGTTGTACCGTATTTACCAGCAACAAGTCCCTTGAACTGGTCGTTGCACATCTTGTATCTTTCACCCATAATGACATTGAATACTGCCTGTGTACCGACAATCTGTGATGTAGGTGTAACAAGCGGTGGATAACCTGCGTCCTTACGAACACGAGGCACTTCTTCGAGAACTGCTGTAAGCTGGTCAGCCTTGCCTGCCTGCTTGAGCTGTGAGAGGAGGTTTGAAAGCATACCGCCTGGAACCTGATAGATAAGTGCCTTAACATCTGTTGCAAGCATAGATGGGTCGAGAAGTCCGCTGTCGATATACTTCTTTCTAAGTGTCATAAAGTATTCACGAACCTCAGAAAGTGCAACAAGGTCAAGACCTGTGTCATAATCTGTATTTGCAAGAGCTGCTACCATAGATTCTGTTGGAGCGTGTGATGTTCCAAGAGCCAATGGAGAAATCGCTGTGTCGATTATATCTACGCCTGCTTCGATACCCTTGAGTAAGCACATTGAAGCAAGTCCTGATGTATAGTGTGTATGAAGCTGAATTGGGAGGTCAACAGCTTTCTTGATTTCCTTAACAAGTGAATAAGTTTCAGATGGTGTAAGGAGAGCAGCCATATCCTTGATACAGATAGAATCTGCACCTGCATCAGCAATTCTCTTAGCGTATTCTACATAATATTCATGTGTGAATACTGGACCTGTTGTGTAGGAAATAGCGACCTGTGCGTGTGCTCCCTCTTTCTTTGCAGCCTTAATAGCAACCTGAAGATTCTTAATATCGTTAAGTGCATCAAAAATTCTTATAATATCAATACCGTTAGCAACTGTACGCTGTACAAAATATTCAAGAACATCATCAGCATAGTGACGATAGCCGAGCATATTCTGTCCACGGAAAAGCATCTGAAGCTTTGTATTAGGAAGATTCTTGCGGAGAATTCTCAATCTCTCCCACGGGTCTTCATTCAAGAAACGCAAGCAGGCATCAAATGTCGCACCGCCCCAACATTCGATTGAATGATAACCTATTTTATCCATTTTATCAAGTATCGGAAGCATATCTTCTATTGGCATACGAGTTGCTATGAGCGACTGATGTGCGTCACGAAGAGCTGTTTCTGTTACAAGTATTTTTTTCTTAGCCATTCTTTATGACCTCCAATTAGCCGATTGTTACAAGAAGAGTACCTGACTCAACTGCATCGCCCTTATTTACATTAACAGAAGTAATTGTGCCATCCTTTGGAGCCTTGATTTCATTTTCCATCTTCATAGCTTCAAGAACAACAACTACATCACCAAGCTTAACCTGCTGTCCAACAGAAACATTAACAGAAATAATTGTTCCAGGCATTGGGCAATTAAGTGGCTCACCGCTTGTAGGAGCAGCTGCTGGTGCTGCCTTTGGTGCGGTAGCTACAGGTGTTGCTGGTGCTGCTACTGGAGCTGATGCTGAACCGCCAACTTCTTCAACCTGAACATCATATGCTACGCCGTTTACGGTAATTTTAAGATTCTTCATATTATAAATCGTCCTTTCGAAAATCGAAGTATATTCAAAAATTTATCAGATAAACAAGTTATTGTGCTTCTTTGGAAGTCTTTGTACTCTCTTGCCAATAAGCATATCAAGTGCAGACGCAAGCTTTGCTCTTGTTGCTGATGGTGTGATAACATCTTCAACATAGCCATTTGCAGCAGCCTCGAATACAGAGCAGTTTTCTGCTTTGAACTTAGCAACAAGTGCTTCCTTATCAGCCTGTGGATTAGCAGAACCTTTAAGCTCCTTGCCAATCTCATCACCAAGCATAATAACAGCAGATGCATATGGATTAAGTGGGGAAACCGACGCATTCGGATATGCGAATGTAATATCTGCATTAGAGCCTGTTCCTGCAAGTGCTACATAAAGAGCACCATAAGCTTCACCTGTGATAACTGAAATCTTTGCAGTTGTAGCCTCAGCATATGCACTTGAAACTCTTGCTGCTGATTTGAGGCAACAGAATTTCTCTGAATCTACAAATGTGATAACTGGAATTGAGAACGCATCACAGAAACGAACGAAACGAGCAATCTTCTTGCAAGCATCTCCACCGAGAATCTTTGCACCAGCAGAAACAAAACCTACTGTAATTCCTGTAAGTGTTGCAAGTGCTGTGACAGCATCATCACCATACGCTGCTGAAAGTTCAAGATAACTTCCGTCATCAGCAACAAGCTCAGGAATGTCATTAGCAGGAGTATTATCTGCAACATTTTCAGAAGCATCTGCAAACTCAAAGCCAGCAGCTGTTTCTATATTATTTGCAGGAAGCATTGATGCAACATCACGAGCAATCGCAATAGCATCTTCTTCATCTTTTGCAAGAAGATGTGCTGTGCCATTTTCAAAAGCCTTTTCAGCTGTTGAGCCTGTATTTACATCAAGTGAAAACTCTGCACCCTTTGCTGCAATGACTACATCACCACAAGCTGCGATAAGTGCCTGAGTTCCAAGACAAGGACCAAGTACAACGGAAATCTGAGGAATAACTCCAGAAAGTGCACTTGACATTTTGAGAATTTCTCCATAAGCTGTCAAAAGCTGTGAACCTTCGGTAAGTCTTCCACCAATTGAATCATAAATTGTAATAACAGGTACACCTGTTTTTTGTGCAAGGTCATAGACCTTTTTTATTTTAGCCGCCTGAGCCTGTGACATTGCACCACCACTTAAATCGCTATTTTGTGCAATGGCATAAACTCCTGTGCCATTAATATAACCATAGCCTGCAACGGCTTCAGCATATCCGCCCTCTGATTTTGCAAAAGCATCAACCTGTGTGAAAGTTGCATCATCAAAAAGCTTCTGCAAACGCATATAGCCCTTAGATGCTTCTACTTCACTTACTGCTTTAGAAAGGACATCATTTTTATTTTCGATACCCATCCCTTTTCCTCCATTCATTTGTGGTTAAACAAATTTTACATATTACATATTATAAAGTAATTTTCTTAAAATATCAAGTGAGAATCCAAAAAAAGCCACTGGATATTATTGAATATTTGTTTATTTTTTAAATTCAGTCCAATAAAACCCTGAATATAGACAATTATTACATTTTTATTGATTGCCTTACGAGTAAAAATAAGAATAAATTTTGTTTGCCTGTTCGGTAATCGTTGTAATGAAATACGCCGTTGGTACAAAAGGTTAGTGTGAAGAGGTCAAATTAAAGTCGAGTTGGAGATTTATTTGGTTTCAATCGGCTTTAATCTCCACAAATTTTATACAAAATTAATGTATTTTTAATTCGAAATTCTATTGCTATGAATTATAGCAGATACATATAAATAATTATCTTTCTCATAATATCTTATGTCGCCATTATATTTTTTAACACAATCTGAAATAATACCCATTCCCTTACCATGGCTTACTTTATCTTTTTTAGTTGTAGCTAAATCTGGATTCAGCGAAAGTATAGATTCAGATATTTTATTTTTACAAGTAATTACAATATAACTTTTTTTATATGATATATCAAGCGTCATTTTTCGTTTATTTTCAGGTTGTTTTCTCAAATATTCTATTGCATTATCACACATATTACCGACTATTGAAACTATATCATTACTTTTTATATCACTGACAACCTGTTCATTTATACTCACCCTAAAATCAATTTTACTATTTAAAGCCTTGTCACGCTCAACATTTATAATTGCATTAAGCAGAGGGTCATTTGTAGATATTGGTGTATAAATTGCCTCAAGGTTTTCTGATATAGAATTGCAAAATTCTTCTGCTTCCTCATACTTACTATCAGCAATCAATCTACTTAAACATAATATATTATTTTTCATATCGTGCTTTGTTTTTGACATATTTTCTATCTGTTCATTAGTATGTAAAATATCTTCTTTATAAAGCTGTTCTCTTTGTTCTGTAAGCAAAAGCTTTGTTTTAATCTCATTGCTTTTGCTTATTTTTGTCATCATGAACCATGTTATAACCGCAATAGCTGTCATACTTAAACAAATAAATGTTAAAAGCCCAACTATTTCTGGATTCAATTCTGTTAAAATAGATATATATACACATGAATATATAATCAATACTGACATAACCGGAATAACTAAAAATGATACAATATCTGTCCATTTCTTAAATTTAAATTCCGTCTTGTTAAACCTTAAAATAATTAAAAGTACTAAGATATTAGTTAAAGTTATTAATCCCATACATAAATATCTATATATAGATGCTTTTAGCACAAGGCTTCCAACTGTTTCAGGTGTAAAGCAACTTATAGTGAAAGCAAAGCCATAGCTTATTACAGTATTTATCATTTGAGATATAACTGGCATAATTATTCTTGCAAATATATTCCCTTTTAGCAGAAATACTGCATATACGATTTGTATACATGTATATATAATTTCGTCTAAATTATTAAAATGTATTGGATTAAAAGAAAAATATGTAAGTGCAATAAATAGTATAGCTACAAAAGAGAAAAATCCTATATAATCTTTCTTAGTCTTCTTTCCTTTATTAAATAGTAAAAATAAAAATCCTATATACATAAAGGATTGAAATACATTTACACTTATTTCTACTATTGCATCAATCATCATCAACCACCAAACTTTCATAATATCTGTTATTTACTTCATTATAATATTTTCTTGATAAAACTACGCTTTCTCCGTTATCTAACAACACAGAATTTGGTGTTACTTCAAAGATATAATCCAAATTGACAAGGCAACCTATATGTGTTCTTACAAAATTTTGAGACATTAAATCCGCAAATTTTTCTTCTATGGTAGCTCGTTCTTTATAGGTACCGTTTACTGTATGAAACCAAACATAATTCTTAATTTTGTCAATATATATAATATCTTTTATAAATACATTAACCAAATTTCTTCCGCATTTTATCGTATATTTTTGTTTTTTAGGATTTGTTTTTTCATAAATATTGCAGATACAATTCTCAAGAAGCCCATTAATATCTTTTTTTCTTATAAATGTATAAGGAAATTCTTTCAAAGCTTCATAAATAAGATTCTCTTTGCTTGTAACAAATGCAATATAAGGAAATTCCTTTGGATTATAGATTTTATTTATCTCCCTGAGAGCAGTTATCCCATCTGTTCCTGGCATATCTATATCCAAAAATATCAGATGATAATTTTTATATATTTCCATAATATTTCTTGCACTATTAAAAGTATCAATATAGCACTCAATATCATTATCATTACATATTTTAATTACATCTGATTTAAAAATTTCCAAAAAAACTTGCTCATCATCTATTATGGCAATATCCATATTTGCCCCACCATCTACCCATAAAATATAGAAAACATAATCACTTATATTAAAGTATATATTTAAAGCCACAAAAAATCAACCTAAAATTTACATTTTTAGATAAAATCTCGATTAAGCGTTCACTCAACCGAGATTTTCTTAAATTACTTAATTTTTTCTGTCTGTTTGCAGTTTATTAAGCTGCAAAACATAATTTATTTTTAAAAATTAAAGCTTTGTTGATATATACATCAACATAAATGCAAACATAAAGTTATACACTTAGCAACAAAAAAACTGACAGTAATTTTACATACTGTCAGTTCTAATCTTAAATCAATATTACGATTTAAATATTCAATATATCTATCGGTTCATCTATTGTAAGCTTTGCACCATTTTCAAGTAGATAAGCCTTTTCACGAAAGCCCCAAGTTACAATAATCGAATCCATATCAGCATTTTTGGCTGTCTGAATATCAACCTCAGAATCTCCAATATAAACTGCTGTTGATTTATCTGCATTAAGCTTTTTCAAAACCTCTAATACAGAATCAGGAGCAGGCTTTTTTCTTACATTTTCACGCTCACCAACTGCTATATCTATCAAATTCGGAAAATATCTCTCACAAAGCTTTTGCACAGCATAATCAGCCTTATTTGAAACAACCGCTATATGACAATTTTCCGCTCTCAATTTCTTGATAATTTCAATTATATTTTCATAAGGCTTTGTCTTATCCTCGCAATGAACAGAATAATATTCTTTAAATGTCTTGAAAACCCTGTCTATATCTGCCTTTTCAGTGCCAGTAGGTACGCCTCTTTCTACAAGCTTATATATGCCGTTTCCTACAAATCTCCTTACTTCATCTATGGTTCTTTTCGGATAGTTATTTGTTCCCAATGAATAGTTCAATGCGTTTGCAAGGTCCTCAAGCGTATTAAGAATTGTACCGTCCATATCAAAAATATAAACCTTATATTTCATAGTAAATCACCTCATAAAAAGTTCTCTTTCAATTATGTCATAATGCTTGTCTATTGAAGCTTCGCATTTAGCCATATCTCTTTTCTTGATAGACGAAAATATGCTATTATGTACTTCTTTTAAAAGCTTTTTAGTATCACTATCTGCGTTAGAAAGAACCTCATCTATCCATTCTCTATAAATATCCATAATAGCTTCCATAAAGCATATCCAAAGCTTATTGCTTGTAGCATATATCAGCGAATAATGAAAAAGCCTATCCCGCTCAACCTCATCATATTTATCAGATTCAGAATTAAGTATATCTGATATTTTATTAAGCTCATCTTCACTGATTTCAGATTTCATTATTACTCGACAAACAGCTTTTTCCATATCTCTACGAAAATGGCATATATCAAGCTTAGAAATACTTTTAAGCAGTATCATATACCGCAACATTTCAGACATCTGCATAGAAATATTATCTGTCAGATAATTTCCAGAGCCGTGAATACTTTTAAGTATCCCCATATGCTCTAAAATACGCAAAGCCTCTCTTGTAGAATTTCGGCTTATAGAAAGTTCCTCCGCTATTGCTCTTTCAGTAGGAAGCTTAGAATTTATAGTGAGATTTTCAGCTTCTATTTGATTGCGAATATAATCAATTACTTTCTCATATTCGTGATTTTGTTCAGCCAAGCGTTTCACCTCATTTATTTCAGAAACATAGAAAATATAGATGCTCCTATTACAGTAAGAATACCTGATACAACAATTGAAAGACTGCTCATAGCACCCTCAACTTCACCTATTTCCATAGCTTTTGATGTACCCATTGCGTGTGATGATGTTCCGAATGCAATTCCCACTGCGATAGGCTCTGTAATATGAAAAACCTTACATACAAATTTACCCATAATGTTACCAATAATACCAGTTACGATAATAACCGCAACTGTAAGATTAACATAGCCGCCCAATTCATCAGAAATACCCATACCAATGGCTGTTGTAATAGATTTAGGCAAGAAGGTTACATATTCCTCGTGGCTAAGATTGAAGAAAATTGCCATAACAGCTACACTAAGCAATGATGTAATTACTCCCGTACCGATTCCTGCAATAACTGCCTTGATATTTTTCTTCAAGAGTTCAAGCTTTTCATAAAGCGGAACAGCAAGGCAAACTGTCGCAGGTGTCAACAGATAGCTAAGATATTTTGCACCATAATTATAAGTATCATAATCTATATGACCTAAAGTAATGACAAGAATAGTTGCAACAATCGAGATTAAAAGCGGATTTAAAATAGCAAGCTTTGTTTTTCTATTCAGCACAACTCCCAAACCATAAGCAATTAAGCTTACTGCCGCACCAAAAAATACTGAATCCTGAAAATAGTCATTCATACTTTTTTCTTCTTTCTGTCCATTTTTATAATGACCTGTGTTACAATGCCCGAAACTGCCATAACAATTATTGTAGATATAACAGTTATTACAGCATAAGCTAATAGATTTGATTGTATAGAACCCCACGATTCAACCAAACCAACCGCCGCTGGAATAAACATAATTGGCATAATTTCTATAAGTAACTTTGCAGTTTCTCTGACATCTTCTGGCTTAATAATATGAAGCTTTAAGCATAGAAACATAAGTACAAGTCCCCATATGCTTGCAGGAATAGGCAAAGGTATGAACATATTCATAAATTCGCCTATAAAAGAAATTATAATAATTATCCCAAATTGCTTTAAATATTTCATTATTCTCCTCCTAAATTGGTACTACCAATTAGTTTATACTCAAATAAAGCCCTTGTCAATGCAGATAAAATAATTTCTCTATTTTATATATAATCATCATTATAGGTTGATTTATATAAGCTACTTTTATAAAACAGGCATAAAAATATTGCACAGCCATTAAAACAAGCCTGTGCAATTCAATCTTTACATTAAAACAATATTACTAAAAATAGCATATATAATTTTATCATATTAAATTCATTTAAAAAGCTTTTAAAAATTTTCCATACTATGTAATATCGTTACTGTCAATTATATATTTCATAATTTTCATCTTTAATTATTATAAATCAGTATTTCATACTATGATTTAAGATAATCATCATAATAAAACCTATATATTTCTTCTATATTTCCTTTATAATCAATGGTAGTAACCTTTACATATTCATCTTGCCAATCAATTTTACAATTATTATCATCTAGTGGATCACCATCATTTTTAATAGATACATCGAAATATGCAATTCTATCATTTGAGTTAAATAATGTTATATTAGCTTTAGAAGCTCCAAAAAGAAAAGAATGACCCACTTCATTTAGAACTATAGTATATTTTCTATCTGGTGAAGAATCCCTTAACCATTCATTATGAATTTCATGATTAAAATATTCATCAATAGACATTGGCAAAATAATTGTTACTAAATTTAAAATAACCGATATTATTGCAATTATATTTACAATAATTTGAAAAATTCTTTTTTTTATTTTTCATATAATTTCTCCTTAGTTTCATTATTCCACTCTCTTATTTTGAATTAGATAAATGCAAAATCAAAATCTATTCTCTATATAAAATCAAGCTAATAGTTATTATGTTGGAACATATATTTATAATTATCTGGTTCATCTCTAAAAATCACTTTCACAATTTCATTTGTCTTTAAATAATTTACAGCATAATCGTCCATAGTGAAATAACTTTCATTTTCCTCAAAATATACAGGAAAATAAAAACTTGGTTTCATAAAGTGTAAAGCTACAGATGATGAAGAGTTTACAGACTCATTTGTGATAAACTCTAAATTTTCCTTAATAAATTCATCTACTAAAGCTTGAATTTCATCATCATTATTAGGATATTGCTGAACCATAAAATAATAATCATAGTATGTCTTTCCAGAATCTACACCTACATAATTATTTGCTGTGCCTGGAATCTCAAAAATATTGGGTTTAGAGCTATCATATAATCTATTATGTATATTAACTATAACAAAGCTTGATATTATAGCTAATATGCTAATACTTAATATTATAAAGAAAAACAATTTTTTATGCTTTTTTATCATTAAAATTCTCCTATGTATATCCATTCTTTACAAATAAATTTCACATATAAAATGTATAGCAGTTCTGTTTCATAAAAAGGAAATAATTATCTACTTCTATACTCATAATACCAATTATCGCCTAAAGGTTCATAAGAATAACTACATTTAATATATTCATCATTTTTAGCCCAATAATCTTCTGACCATTCCTCATTATTATGAGTTGAATCGTAAACTATTGCTATTGGTTTTCCAGTTCTATCAATAAGATTACTAAATGAAAAGCTTACTGACGATACACTACTTCCCGAAATAGAACCAAAATTTCCAAAATATAAAATTTTAATAATACTTTGTTTAACTGAAGTATCATCAATTTTATAAAAATCGTTTAAATCATTCCATAAAAGATAACCAGTTATACTATCATTTTTTTAAAATAATCAACAACAGATTCAAAATCATTTTTATTACTTTCAAAATACCATATGTAGAAATTTTTCGATGGAGTTAAAATTCCTATTCTAAACAATAAAGAAATCAAAATAATTAAAGATATTACAAATAACAATATTTTCTTTTTATGTTTATTCAGAAATTTACAAACCTTTTTAAAGTCCTGTAATATAGATATATGTGTTTTTTCCATATCAGACCTCTATTAATCTTTCATCTTTTTCATTATTTCACTTATTTCTTCTTCATCAAGTCCATTACATAATGCTTTATAAAATTGTTTTATATCTTTATCCTTTAAGATATATTTAACTTGACTATTTTTTAGTGCAATTTTTATTAGTTTTTTCTTTTGTTCATCAGACCAAGATTTCACATCATTCATTTCAGCTATAATTGTATGAGTATTTGCAAAGCTTGTACTATCTTCAAGTCGATTAATCAAATCATCTTTCTGTAGTTCTTGTTCACCCTTGTTCTTAGTTTCCTTATTTTTTTCATTAATGCAATCAAAATGAAAGTTTTCTAATATTTCATTTGATGCAGTACGGTCAATAATTTGTTTTAATAATTTTTCTAACTTAGAATCTTCTGTATAATCTGCTGGAGCAAAATATTTTATTCTATTTTCCTCTAACATTCTGAATACTTTTGATTTATCTTTAGTTTTTGAATTATATACACCTATTGAATGACCGCCATTGGTATTGACCAATTTCATACATGGAATATCTGTATCGCTATCTCCGATATAAACAATATTTCTAAAAGGTACTCTATATTCGTTTGGCTCAAAATACGCATTAATATTTTGGTCGTTAATATCTAAAACACCCTTTTTAATCCTAAATAGAAATTGTGTTTTATTTGTATAATTGACAACCTGTGCAGGCCAAGTTGCAACACCTTTTTCATTAAAATAGAAAGAACTTGCATATATCTTTTTAAATTTATCAGCAACTTCAGTTCCCTCTATCATCTCTTTTAATCCAGACGAAATAATATAATGTTCAACTATAACTCCCTTTCCTTCACCATACTGATTTATTCTATCAAACCAAGTATTTACACCCGGAAATAATTTTACTTTCGCACCATCTTTACGCAATGTATCTTTTGTAAAAAGAACTTTTCCTTCAGAATACCTAAGCATCATATACATATATGCCAAATTCTGATCCATATCGTTCTTAGCAGCCAATTCATTTGATTCTTTCCAAAAATCTGCCACCTCATAATCAATAGACTGAATATATCCCTGTGCCTGCATATCATCTGGAGATAGTGTCTTATCAAAATCATAACAAATAGCCAAAATTGGTTTATCTTCACTTTTCATACAATCAACCTTTCTTTTATTCTTATAAATCATATATAAAATCCTTTTGATAAAGTTAAATATACAGTATTATAATATATTATAAATATAATTAGAATCGCAACACAAAAAACAACCAGTCTTGTATATCGAGCCTTTTTGTAATATCTCAATTTAACCTCATCGCTAATATCAATTACAGAAAAAGGAATATAAACCGCTCTACGAATTCCTATGTTAGCAATTATTAAGAAATTAGCTATATTCAAAAGTCTATCTAAATCTGAGATAGCCAAAGATAAAGCTATAAGTAAAAATATTGAGAAATATAGTGCAGCTCTTATGATATTGGTATATGTACTATAATATATCAGTAATTCTTTTCCGCACTTAGGGCAATTCGTAACTGTATCTAAACCAATAGCAGTTGCCGAACTTCGCTGTTGATAGCTTATACAATACTCACCACAAGCTGGACAAGGCTGTTCGTGAAAATTAGCTATATATTTTTCAAATAGTTCACTCAATATAAACACCTCTTACAGTATTATACACTACTTGACTATAATCTGTAAAGGTACTTTATAAATATTATTTCTATATTATACCAAACTAAAAAATAAGGGAGCGAGCTATATTCGCCCCTCAGATAGCTATTTCTTTAAATTAAGAATTTTTATTATATAAAACTCCTACTCATTATTCTTAATCATTTCAAGCTGTTTTTTAGATTTCATAAAGTAATATACTATTCCTGTTATATCCGCCAATGCCCAACCAATAGGTACAGATACCCAAATTCCTATAACGCCTATCGCAGGAATTGCTGAAAGAATATATGCTAAAAGAACCCTTGTACCTAATGAAATTACTGTTAACACCACCGACATAAATGGCTTGTTCACTGCACGATAATAGCCATATAGCAGAAATAATACTCCAATTCCGATATAGCACGCACCCTCTATGCACAAATATATAACACCAGCTAAAATAATTTCTGTTTCCTTTGGATTTATAAATATGCACATAAGCGGTTTTGCAAAAACTATCACCAACAAACTTATTATAGCACAGAAAATTACTGAAGTAACAAAGGCACTTTTTATTCCCTTACGGATTCGTTCTTGCTTGCCTGCACCATAATTCTGAGCAACATATGTAGAAAAAGCATTTCCAAAATCCTGTACGGGCATATATGCAAAGGAATCTATCTTTACAGCCGCTGCAAAAGCTGCCATAATTACTGTTCCAAAGCTATTTACAAGTCCTTGTACCATTAGAATACCAAAATTCATAATCGACTGTTGCAAGCTCGTCATAACCGAAAGATTTAATATAGCAGAAAGATTATTTCTATTCCACTTCATATCCTCTTTTTCAGGAATAAGCTGTTTAAATCTCTTGAAAGTATATATAGCTATACCTATTGCAGAAATAAACTCCGAAAAGACAGTTGCTATTGCTGCACCCTTAACTCCCCAGTTGAATACAAGAACACATACTAAATCTAATACAACATTCAATACAGCAGAAACTGCAAGAAACACCAATGGAAGAACAGAATTTCCAATCGCTCTAAGCAAATTTGCAAAGTAATTATATATAAATGTTGCTGTAATACCTAAAAAGATTATTTCAAGATAATCTCTCATCATAGCTTGAATTTCATTTGGAATTTGCAAAGCCCAAAGTATAAAATCCATTCCAATATATACAATAATATTCAAAGCAATAGATATTCCCGCAATCAAGCAGAATGATATAAAAACACTTTGACGCATTTTCTTGCTATCTCCGCTCCCATATTGCATAGAAATAGCCGCTCCACTACCCATACAAAGACCAATAATTATTGAGGTTAAGAAAGTCATAAGGGTATATGATGAACCTACTGCCGCCAAAGCGTCTGAACCTAAATATCTGCCAACAACCCATGTATCAGCAATATTATACATTTGCTGTAATAGATTTCCAAACATTAAAGGCAAAGCAAAAAGTAAGATATTTATTGTAATAGGACCTTTGGTTAAATTTCTTTGCACTTCAACTATTCTCCCAAATCATAATGAAACTTATTTTCATTATAACATTAAATTCAAGATTTGCAAATTTCCTATAAAATTGTCTAAGGCACAGTCTGCCAATTTAGACTGTGCCTTAGTAATATATTATATAATGCTGTGGGGCTATTGTCACGATCATAGAGTCGTTGGCTCAGTCATAACTATTGCTATGGCATCAACTCTTATGTATAGCCGAGTTATTTTTATATTCACAGCTCATTTGCTATGAATACATTCTATCTGTCGAACCTTAGATAAACCTTAAAAATTCATATAAAATAAAAATTTTTTCAAATTATTCTACAGTATTCAGCTTTTCAATTATATTTTGGTTAATCATAGAACGAACTGCTCGTTTTACTGCTATTCTACTTCCGAAATAGAGCAAGATTACAGTTGCTATAAAAACAGGTACGACATAGAAAAGATATATATCCCATAATTTGATATTGCCACCAAGTATAGAGAAAAACACTACTACTGCACCGCCCAAAATAGTTCCTAATATAATTCCGGTAGTCAATGTTCGATTTATTTCATTGATAATCAATTTTTGTACAGTTTCTATTCTCGCTCCTATCGCCCTCATCATAATATAACTTTTAAGATTTGAGCGAACCTGAACATAGCTTGAAAAAACAATCGCTATTAAAATTATTACTATAAATATAAACACACTAACGATAATTTGCAATGTTTCCAGATTCACTTGGTCATAAAATTCCCTCTGCATCTTTGCATAGTTATCATATCTTACACCAACAGAAATTCCTTCCAAATTTTCGAGATTATTTTCAAGCTCATTCACCCATACACTATCATTATGGTCAAGATTTTCTAAAATAATATTTTCATAATTCAAGTCTGGATAAATCGAAAAAAGATATTCTGTAGATATAATGAGTTTATCACTGTTGTATTGCTCCTTAGAATATGTTGCTGCAACTTTAACCTTAGCTGTTTTAAATTTGATATGTTCTTCTATATTCTGTTCTGTTGTTTCTGCATCAGCTATAGGAATAACCATAGTGAATTCATCACCGACTGAACATAAATAATCAGGTGCTATTATTTCAACGCCATTCTTATAATTTTTTTCATCAATTTTACCATTAGCAAATTCATTTATATTATTTAACACTGAATCATATGATTGCCATTTAACAGAAAGCTCAACCAAGCTATCCTTGCTGCTGTCACCGCCTGCAAGCTTAATCATTTCATTTGTACGCTCATGTTCAAAAATATAATTATAACCATCATTTTTCGCTTCAACAACATACTTATATAAAAGCTTATTATCAGGATTTTGAGAAGTTAAGAAAAAAGGTACAATAAGATTAGAAACAGACGCTTCTAAAACATTTATTCTTTTATCCGATGCTATCTCATCTGCTATTTTATGTGATACACCACAACCTACAGGTAAATTTATATAATAAATTTTTGCAGAGCTTACTCCACCCATCATATGCAAAGAATAATCTGCGTTTTGTCTAAAATACTCTGGATCAGCATCAAATGAACTTCCTCTTGCATTAAATAACGGAACAAACGAACCAAATATTGACATTCCAACACAAAACATTACCAACATAACACAAGTAAAATTTTGTAGTTTATATCTTCTTCCATATGCTTTATGCCAACAACGCTTTAATTTAGTTTGAGATTTTATCTGTTTTTTAGATACATATATCGCTTCTCTTAAAGGTGCATTTTTATAAAAACGAGCGAGCAAAATATTGAACGAAATAAAAATCAATACTGCACTAAGCAAGGCAACTATAATTAAATCTAAAATGCTTAAATTTAAGAATAAGTATTGCGACGAAAAAGACGATATAAATTGTAATAATAGTAACACCAATATTGACGCAGCACTTGAAATAATCAAGGAACTTAACCATATAAAAAATCCCTGAATAAGTAATAATTTTCTTGATTTCTTCTTCGAAAAACCTATACATCTAAGTAAATTCAAATATCGTTCTTGTTCTTTAAAGAAATATAAAGAAATTGATATTATTCCCATAATCGTAGTGAGTACAAAAAATATCTTTACTGGCATTAAAATTAAATTATTAGCAACCATTTTAGAAGAAATCATTTGTTGAGAATCATTAGAGTATACACTTTTACTTGAAATATTCCTTATCAAAAATGAGTTTTCAGCTGCTATTATATGTATATACTTTGGTGAAGCTTTACTATTTGTTGTTAATATTGATGGAAATAAAAGTTTTTCACTTTGATAGTCATAGTGCAATTTTATTTTATTTGAAAAATTCTTTATAATTCCAGTCAATATAAAGCTTTTCTTTTCTATGTTTCCATATGAATTTTTAATTTCAAGTTCTACCTTATCTCCTATTTTACTTTTCAATCCAAGAATATCATATGTACCTTTTTCTATTGCAATTTCATTCTCAGATTTTGGCATTCTTCCAGATTCAAAATGTAATGATAAAAGTGTACTTACATTGTCATTTACATTTCCTATCCAAATATCAGAAGGGCTTTTACTTTCAACTTCCCAAATTCCACTTATAATTCCTGCTTTTTCTTCAACTAATTGAGATTCCTTTTCTCTAAAATTCTCTTGGTCTACATAAAATTGAATTGATTCATAAACACCACCTTCTTCTATTTTATAATTTTCTACAAGAGAATATTTAAAACTATTACTGTACCAAAGAATAGTAAGAAAAGCAAATAAGAATAATGATATACATAAAACTATGCCTATACACCGTTTCGGATATGATTTTATATATTTTTTAGTAAGGTATAAATAACTTTTCATTATATATCACCACCCAAAATGCCATCACTTATTGTTATAACTCTTGAAAATCTTTTAGCGATATTTTCATCGTGAGTTACAACAAGCAGTGTAACAGAATACTCTTTTGACATATCAAATAAAAGCTCCATTACAGATTGTGTAGTTTTTTTATCAAGATTTCCTGTAGGTTCATCACACAGTAAAAGAGATGGTCGATTTATCAAAGCTCTTGCAAGTGCAACACGCTGTTGCTGACCACCTGAAAGCTGTCCAGGAAGATGATTCATTCTGTCTTTAAGCTCAAGACGCTCTATAAGCTTATCTACATATTTATCATCTATATTTTTATTTTGCAACATAAGAGGAAGAATTATATTTTCATATGCAGTAAGTTCGGGCAAAAGATTAAATGATTGAAAAACTACTCCTATATGTTCAAGACGAAAATCATCACATTGATTTTGTGACATTTTAGAAAAATCTGTATCACCATATTTTATACTTCCGTCAGTAGCCTGTTCCAAACCTCCAAGCAAATGCAGAAGTGTAGATTTTCCCGAACCACTTGTACCTGTTATTGCAATTTGTTCACCATCGTTTATTTCAAAATTACAAGGCTTTAATGCCTCAACTACAATATTTCCTTGCTTATATGTCTTTTTTACATCTTTTACTACTATTTTCATATCAAATTCTCCTTATAAAATAACTTTTATTTTATTAATCTATTTCATATTATTTATCTCTTATTAAAATTTTTTAAACATATAAATTCCCAACTTTCTTTTAAATAATTCATTATATAATTTCAATTAAATTATAGCACATTCTTTTTCAAATTTGTTATATCTGGTAAAATTTGTCGTTTTCTGGTAAACTTTGTAATTTAAATATAATTTTGATTATATTTCAAATCAAATACTCTTATGTAAACAAAATAAAAAGCCGATAGCTTTAAACTATCGACTTTTATTTTCAAAAATCATTATATTTTAAGGACGAAGACCTGTACCACCTTGAAGTGTAAGTGTTTCGCCTGTCATATACTTAAAGTCAGGTGAAGCAAGCTGAACACAAACTCTGCCAATCTCTGTTTCAGGATTTGCAAAATACCCCATTGGAGGTGTTTTAACATTCTTTTCATATGCCTCTGGAAATTTACTCTTAAACTGTTCAAGCTGTGCAGTCCATGCAAGTGGACAAATAATATTTACATTTATACCGTCCTTACTCCACTCAGTAGCTGCTACTCTACTAAGACCACGAATACCTTCTTTTGCTGCGGCATATGAGCATTGTCCGAAGTTACCTGAAATACCAGCACCAGATGCAAAATTTATAACAGAGCCTTTAGTTTCACAAAGATATGGATAACACGCTTTCATATAGTAAAATGTTGCATAAAGTCCAGAATATAAAGCAAGATTGAATTGTTCTGTTGTATGTTCAGCAAGAGTAATTCCAGAAGCAGAAGCCTGTGCATTATTTATAAGAACATCAATTCTTCCGAATTCATCAATAGCTTTTTTTACAGTATTTTTTGCAATAGTTTCATTATCTGCACCTGCACAAATATCTGCCTGAACTGCAAGTACCTTAATAGAATATTTGCTCTCAAGTTCTTCTTTTGCGTCATTTAGTTTTTCTATATTTCTGCCTGTGATAACAAGATTAGCACCTTCCTTTGCATAAGCTGTTGCAATACCGTACCCGATAGAACCACAACTGCCATCAGAAAGAACAGCTCTGCCCGCTCCAGTAATAATTGCCGTTTTACCTGCTAAGAAACCCATATAAGCATCTCCTTTAAAAATTTTTTTATAATATTTTACGCCTTTATCCATTTTATAATTTCTTTTTCAGAAAGACTTCTTACCTTTTGACAATCAGCTTTAAACTTTCTTTCATTCTTAAAAGCTAAAGGTGTAAACATATATTAACTTTTATGCTTGAATTTTGCTCTCTTAAGTTAGATGTAGCTAACTTGCCTTTATTAAATTGTAGCAACCTTTAAACAAAACGGTTTAATTCTGCATTATATTCATAGCCTATTATTGAAAGCTTTTCTTTGATAGTATCAGTATCTATACTATTAGTCTTTGCAAATTCCTCAAGAGATGAATAAAAATCTCTCAACTGAGTATTTACATATGATAATAAAATCATAGGGTCATTAGGCAGTGACATTTTATCATTCTCCCTTTTCGCTTTTATAAATTTCATTATACAACAAACATCCTCATAAATCAAGCTACAAATCTTTATCATATAAGAAAACGCATACCCAAGCGGATATGCGTTCGATTTCTATAAAATAAATTTATTTTATTTCAAATCTAATGTTTGTGGCTGAGGTAATGCAGGTGTAACTGACATCTTAAAGTAGGTGCCGAGATAGTCCTTAGCAACCTTAGTCAGTGCAATCATTGCTGCACGACGAACCTGTGGATTCGGTGAAAGTGTATGAGCCATAAGTTTAAAAAACAATAATGGACTATAATACATCGGCTTTTCGATTTCCATTCTATCAACTCCTTTCTAAAATACTATGTATATAAAATTTCTTGTAATCTATTTGATGATATAAGTTTAACACACAAATTTAAACAATCTATAAACAAGCTGTAAATTCATATGGTTATTTTTGTAAAATATATCACTCAAAATAATTTAAGAGAGTTGATTTTTGCAATTGTCTTAAAATTCGCTGATTATATCAAGCCCAAAATCTTTTGCACGCTTTACGGCAAGCTCCATAGACTTATCATAAACCTGCTCAGGGCTATGTGCATCTGAACCAACTAAGACTTTTAAGCCAGCGTCTTTTGCCATCGCCCAAAACCTTGGGTGAGGATATGGGTCTCTCCTGCCATCAGGATAATCCTGCTGACCTCGGCGAATACCGTTTGCATTATACTCAACAGGTGTATTAGTAAGCATTGCAGCATCTACAATTATCTCACAAGCTTTATCACAGTTTTTATTCCACGCAAAGCAATTCATAAACATAATATCAGGGTGAACAAGAACTGAAAAATACCCCTTTTTAAGAGCCTCTGAAATAGCCTTTGCATAAGGGATATATTCATTTGTGCTTTCAGAAGCAAAAATACTGCAAAATCTTCCATTTATATCAAAGAAATGTTCACCTAAGGCGAGATAATCAAGCTTCATTTCATTCAAAAGCCATTCATAATATTCACAGTATTTAGGAAGATATTCTATCTCCAAGCCTGTCATAATACGCATTTTTTCTGAATAGCGTTCTCTTTCGGTCTGAACAGCTGAAATATATTCTTGAAGCTCCGAAAACTGCATACGGTAACCGTAATCAATATCTTTAAAAGGTGCGTGGTCAGAAAATCCAAGCACTGAAAGTCCCTTATCATAAGCCTCTTTTGCATAATCTGCTTCTACACCAAATGCGTGACAGCAGCGTTTAGTATGTGTATGAAAATTACTTTTCAAAATCATTCCCTGCTTTCCAACAATCCCTTAGAAACAGCACAATCAATCACACGAATAAGCTCATCATAGGTCATACAAAAACCTTTTTCTTTGTTTTTAAGTCTGTCTTTCAAGTCCTCGATTTCAAAGAAGCGAAGTTCTGTAATCTCTTTTTCATCATATTTAAGTGTATCAAGCGAAACACTTTCATCGATAAAATAAACACGATTAAATTCATTACTTATAAAATCGCCCTGATGAACAGTAAGTATCTGGTCGTGCAAAAAATGTAAATCTTCAGGATTCAGCTTGAGTGAAATTTCTTCTTCGGTTTCACGAATAGCCGCCTCTATTGGTGTTTCACCTGCGGAAATATGTCCTGTGCAAGCGGCATCATAGCAAGATGGAAAGGATTCCTTGTCATCTCTGCGTTTTTGCAGGAGAACTTTGCTATCACGAAAAAGCCATATATGAACACTTCCATGCAAATCACCATCGTGGTGTACAGCATTACGCTCTTTGATTTTACCCGTTGGTGTTCCATCAGGATTCAATATATCAAAATATTCCGACACCGAAAATCAGTCCTTCTTATAGCCGTTTGGATTATTCTTTTGGAATCTCCAAGTATCTTCGCACATATCATGCAAGTTACGCTCTGCGTGCCAGCCAAGAACCTCATTTGCCTTCTTAGGATTTGCATAGAATGCTGGAAGGTCACCTGCTCGTCTTTCGCCGATTTTGTAATTAACCTTTTGACCAGTTGCGTCCTCAAATGCATTGATAATATCAAGAACGCTGTATCCGATACCTGTGCCGATATTATAAGCATCTATGCTGTGTGGGTCGGATTTAAGCTTATTCAATGCACAAAGATGAGCTTTTGCAAGGTCTACTACATGAATATAGTCACGAATGCAAGTGCCGTCCTTAGTGTCGTAATCTCCGCCGAATACAGTAAGCTGTGGCAGCTTGCCAATTGCAACTCTTGAAATATATGGCATAAGGTTATTTGGAATGCCATTCGGGTCTTCTCCAATAAGTCCGCTCTCGTGAGCACCGATTGGGTTGAAGTAACGAAGAAGTGAAATACTCCATTCATTATCAGAAACATATACATCACCGAGAATTTGCTCAATGAAATGCTTTGTTCTGCCGTAAGGATTACTTACATCACCTGTTACCATAGTTTCCTCATAAGGTATAGGATTATTGCCATAAACAGTTGCTGATGAACTGAAAACTATGCTCTTGCAGTTATATTCTTTCATAACATCAAGAAGTGTAACTGTACCTGAAATATTATTATCATAGTACATTATTGGCTCTCTTGTAGATTCACCGACAGCCTTTAAACCCGCAAAATGAATAACAGCCTCGATTGAGTTTTCAGAGAAAATTTTCTCTAAGCCTGCTCTATTTCTTATATCACAATCATAGCCTGCTATATTTTTATTAGTGATTTGCTTAATTCTCTCTAAAACTTCTGGAACGGAATTGCAATAGTTATCGCAGACAACTACTTCATATCCTGCATTGAGAAGTTCTACGCAAGTATGACTTCCGATATATCCGGCACCGCCTGTAACTAAAATTGCCATATTATAATACTTCCTTTTCTTTAGTAATTTTATCCGAATAAATTATTCTATATTGTAGTTAAGTATACAATACTGGCAATCATTTGTCAAATTAAAGGTTTTATAGCTGTTTTAGAAAGATAAATGTATCTAATTATCACCTCTTTATATCTTGAAATGTTTAAAACAATTTTTATAATTGGCAATGCTTTCTTATGCCTCGACACTTTTAGCGACCTATTCGCTGCAAATATAATTAAAAAATCGTTTTAAACACTTATTGTGTATCTCTACATTTATTATAGAGAATTATTAAGCCTTTGTCAAGCACAGAAACACTTATTGTGTAATATTATATCAGCCTCTCTCTTAAATATATTAAAAGCTTTTTCTCTCTGCGTGATACTTGTACCTGTGTCATTCCCAACTCCTTTGCCGTTTCGGATTGTGTTTTATTTTTGAAAAACCGTAATAATATGAGGTTTCTATCGTTTGGTTCGAGACTTTTTATTTCATCGTGAAGTGATATAACCTCCGTTAGTTTTTCATCTGGAGAATCAGTAGGAATATCAAGCTGTCCTGAACCGTTTTCTTCATCGGCTGTAAGTGAAACAGGCAATCTTGACGCATTGAGTGCCTCAGTTGCCTGTTCAGGTTCTACACCAAGAATCTGTGCAAGCTCTGAAATCTGAGGTTCTCTGCCGTTTTCTTTTAAGAATCGTGCAGCTTCTCTTGTAGCCTTTAGGGAAAGCTCTTTTAATCCCCTTGAAATTTTCACTGCACCTCCATCACGAAAAAGTCCTTTTATCTCCCCCAATATTACCGGCACAGCATAGGTTGAAAGCTTTAATCCCCTACTTTCATCAAAATTATCAATCGCTTTTATAAGACCTACACAGCCAGCCTGAAACAAGTCGTCATACTCTATTCCTCTGCCACGAAAACGCTTTGCACAGGAATGTACCAGTCCAAGATTTTCGCTGACTGCCTTATCTCTGTCATACATCTTTTATACGGCTCATAAGCCGTTTTTCAAGTACAACTGTTGTGCCTTTGCCCTCTCTTGATGTAACCTTAACTTTATCTGTAAAGCTCTGCATAACTGCAAAGCCTAAACCTGCTCTCTCCTCTCCTCCCGTTGTAAAAAGCGGTTCCATAGCCTGTTCTATATCTGCAATTCCACAACCCTTATCTCTTATTTTAATTACAACAACTGCACCCTCAAAGATTTTTACACTTATGTATATAAGTCCAACGCTTTCTTTATATGCGTGAACTATACAATTTGTTACAGCTTCAGAAACGGCGGTTTTTATATCGGTTATTTCGCCTATTGTCGGGTCAAGCTGTGAGATAAACGCCGAAACCGCCGTTCTTGCAAAACCTTCATTTGATGAACGGCTTTCAAAGGTTAGGCTCATCTCATTTTTTAACTTCATCTTTTTCACACCCTTTCTCAAACAGCTTTAATGCCGACAAGCCCGACAACTCAACCATTCTTTCCATACTCGGCGGAATATTCAACACACGAACCTCTCCGCCGAGCAGCTTCATAGTTCGGTATCTGCCCATAATAAGGCCAATTCCTGAGCTATCCATAAATGTCACACCGCCAAAATCAAGATAAAGCACTGTCGGCTTATTTCTCTCGGCGGCTGAATCTATGGTTTCACGCATAGAACGAGCTTTATGATGGTCGATTTCACCGAATAGCTTCGCTGTCATTTCGCCATGGTCGGTGATGATTTTTACATCCATTTTTCTTTTTCATTCCTTTCAGAGTTTTTAGCCCTCCACATATATAGATATGCTTCTTGCTTCAATAAAATAATAGCTTTTTATACACAAAAATTACGGCGAAAAAAGTTTCAGGAATGATATTTTTGCTCGACACACAAGGCTATATTAAGTCAGATATAAGCACATTACGCTGATTTTAACCAATAAAAAAGCAATTCTTTTGTAATAAATATGTTGAAAATATAAACTTGCTATGCTATAATGTAAAATAAATTTAAATATTACTTTAGTATCTTAATGAGGTGGTTTCTTTGCATAATAATGATAAAAAAATCGTTGCAAAAGCTGTTATAGGTGGATTATTATATTCATTTTTGATGGACGCAACATTTGCAGTATATTGGTTTTTAGGAGAAAATTATGACCGACTAATAATATCTTTAATTATGATTCTTTTTGGTTTACTCTATTCTTCAAGAAAAAAATCGGACACTTTTAATACAATTTCTTTAGCATTTAGAGTATCAACTATTTCAGTATTTATTATTATTGCATTATCATCAGTTTTTCCATTACCTTCTAAATTTATATATAATAACTTTAAACCTGAAAATTTTGAGGTTTCACCTGCTGATATGCTTATGATGTTAGGACATGATTTCACATATATTATTCATTCATTACTAATCTTAATATCTGCTATGGGATTCTATAAAATAAAAAATTTTATTTACAGCAAAAAATCTGGCAATTAAAATGCTTTATAATTTTTAACATATATGATATAATGAAAGAAAAATGCAAGGGTGGTATAAATGAAATTTTATTGTGAACTCAAGAAGGTTGTAGACGACTCTTACGACATTGAAATCGGTCACAAGCTTTCTGACACGCTCATAAATGACATACAGAATGGTTTAGTCGGTAAAATCAAGAAATTTACTGTTGTTACTGACTCTATCGTTGAGAATCTTTATGCAAAGGAAATCTTTGATAAGCTTATTGCAAACGGTTTTAAAGCAGATTTATTCGTTATTCCCGAGGGTGAAAAATCAAAAACTCGCCCAATGAAAGAATTTGTGGAAGATTCTATGTTAAATAAAGGCTATCGCAGAGATTGCTGTGTGCTTGCAATTGGCGGTGGAGTTGTTACTGATTTGGCTGGTTTTGTTGCCGGTACTTTTGGCAGAGGTGTACCTTTCATCAACTATGCAACTACACTTCTTTCGGCAGCTGACGCTTCTGTCGGCGGAAAGACTGCTGTCGATACACCGCTCGCAACAAACCTTATAGGAATGTTCAATCAGCCTAAAAAGGTCTACATAGATATAGATACTTGGAAAACTCTTCCTGAAAGACAGCTTTCAAGCGGTCTTTCGGAAACTATAAAACACGCTTGCCTCGGCGATTTAGAAATGTTTGAATATTTAGAGAAAAACATTGAAAAGGTTCTTCAAAATAATGTTGAGGCTTGCGAGTTTATCACTGAGAGAAATTGCAGAGTTAAATATAATGTTGTTATGAAGGACGAGCGTGAAAGTGGTTTGAGAGAAATCCTAAATCTTGGACATACTGTCGGCAGAGCGATTGAAACTGTTTCTGACTATAAGCTCTTGCATGGCGAGGCTCTTTCCATTGGTATGGTTGCTCAGGTTAAGCTTGGTAATGAGCTTGGATTTATTTCCAAGGAAAATATGAACAGAGTTATTGACCTCTATAAGAGAGCTAATTTGCCTATAACAATCCCTGATTATATTGATAAAAATGTTCTCGTTAAAAAGCTCTATACTGATAAAAAAGTTCGTGACGGAAAACTTAGATTTGTTTTCCAAAAGGAAATTGGTAATGTTATGTGCTTTGGCGATAATGCTTATGGTTTAGAAATTGCAGAAAATCAGATTGTGAAAATTATAGAAAATATGTAAAAATCGAACAGCCCCACTTTGTGTGAATAATACAAAGTGGGGCTGTTTAGTTTATAAATGAGTAAAAACAGCCTCTTTAGGAGCAAAGAATGTTAAGGGCTTCTCCCTTAATACCCACCAAAGGCTTGAGCAAAACTTTTGAGTGTCTTAGTGTAAATGTGTTAGTCAAACAGAATAATTATAAAAACAAGTGCATATTATTAAACAGACTTATTATAAGGCGGTGGCTGTATGTACTTTATACTTAAAAAAAGAACCGTCATAATCGCAATGACGGTTTTGTTATTTGCTTTGTGTGTTCCGGCGGTAATAGGGGCTTTTGGCGGTAATGAGGCAGTAGAAACCGTAGCAGAAAACACTAACTGGGGACTTGGTTTCAAGGAGGATGGAAAACCGCCAACAGGTAACGCTTCTATTGCGGATTTAGCAAAGCATAATGCGTATTATATCGGTGATACCTCAAAAAATATCATCTATCTTACCTTTGATGCGGGCTTTGAGAATGGCAATACCGAAAAGATTCTTGACTCTTTGAAAAAACATAATGTTAAAGCAACTTTTTTTCTTGTAGGAAACTATATCGAAACATCGCCTGAACTTGTTGAGCGTATGGTAGAGGAAGGGCATACAATCGGAAATCATACATATTCACACCCTGATATGTCAAAGATTTCTGATGAGGAGAGCTTCAAAAAGGAATTGCAGTCGCTCGAATCTCTCTATAAAGAAACCACAGGTCAAGAACTTCTGAAAATCTATCGACCGCCACAAGGGAAATATTGTGTCAGCAATCTTGAAATGGCTGATAAGCTTGGATATAAAACCATTTTCTGGAGTCTTGCTTATGTAGATTGGTACGAAAACAAACAGCCTACCAAAGAGGAGGCCTTTAATAAGCTTTTGAAAAGAATCCACCCAGGTGCGATTGTACTTTTGCACAGCACTTCAAAAACAAATGGTGATATACTTGATGAACTCCTCACAAAATGGGAAGATATGGGATATTCTTTTGGAGAAATCAAGGATTTAATTTCATAATGGAGGTTATTTATAATGCTTGACCAGCACTATCCGTTTACTCTGCCACCATTGCCATGTGCCTATAATGCACTTGAACCATATATTGATACAGAAACGATGCGTATACACCACGATATTATGTTCAAAAAATATGTTGATAATCTGAATATGATACTTAAAAATAATCCTATTTATCAGGATTGGAGTTTGCATAATCTTCTTGCTTATAGTTCCGATTTTGAAGATTTAATGGAAACTGCCCTGAAAAATAATGGTGGAGGTGTTATGAATCATTATATGTATTTTGACGGAATGACACCTAATAAGACAGAACCAAGCCAAAACTTACGAACAGCTATTATAAGAGATTTTGGTTCTATGCAAAGATTGTGCCAAGTGATGAAAACTGTAGCAATATCACAATTTGGTTCAGGGTATGCTTGGCTTATGTATGATAGCACCTCAAAGTTAAGAATAGTAAAAACACCTAATCAAGACCCCCCGCCACTTCTTATTTTACAGCCATTATTGGTTATAGATGTATGGGAACACGCATATTTTCTTCAATACGAGCAACAAAGAGATAAATATTTTGACGCATGGTGTAATGTTATTGATTGGGAAAAAGTGAGTGCGAGGTATCCAGCAGGATAAATTTTTTCAAAATATTGCTAAGACTTATTGCTTGTGATATAATAAAAAGGTGACATAAAGCTGATGTTATGTGAAAAGGCTTCATTGTCACCTTTGATTATTTTTGGAGAGAAATTTATTTATGAGGATACTTGGAATAGACCCAGGCTATGCAATAATCGGTTATGGAATCATAGATTTTTTCGGTGGAAAATATAAGACACTAAGCTATGGTGCGATAACTACAAGCTCCGATACACCGTTTACGAAAAGGCTTGAGCTTATCTATGATGAGCTTGAACTTATTATTGCAAAGACTAAACCACAGGTTGCGGCAATAGAAAGGCTTTATTTTCAGAATAACCAAAAGACAGCCATTGATGTTGCACAGGCGAGAGGTGTAATAATGCTTGCCTTACAAAAAAGCAAACTGCCTGTTTTTGAGTATACCCCACTTCAGATAAAAACAGCCTTAACGGGTTATGGCAGAGCGAAAAAGCCACAGATGATGGAGATTGTAAGACGACATCTCGGGTTAAAGGAAGTTCCGAAACCCGATGATACCGCAGATGCACTTGCGGTGGCACTTTGTCATGCACAGTCAGCTGGTACTAAACTAAAAATGCTTTTAAATCAGAGTGGAAACACTCGTGGAACGCTCTATCCACAGGCTGACGCCTCAAAGTCTATTCTCCCGAAAAATTTACCACCAAAAAGAAAAGGATAATTTGAGATGATATATAGCTTATGCGGAACACTTATCCATGCTGAACCTACTTTTGTAGTTATTGAATGTTCAGGTGTTGGTTATAAGTGTTTGACAACTTTAAATACACAAAGGCTTTTGCCAAAAATCGGCGAACGCTGTACAATTTATACGCATATGCTCGTCAGAGATGATGCAATAGAGCTTTGCGGTTTTGCTGGTCAGGAGGAGCTTAATTGCTTTAAGTTGCTTATGTCAATAAGCGGTGTTGGTGCAAGACTTGCACTTGCCTTGCTTTCAGAGCTTCGCCCAGAACAAATTGCTATTGCGGTTTCCAGTGGCGATAGTAAAACGCTTACTCGTGCCAATGGTGTAGGTAAAAAGCTTGCCGAGAGAATTATTCTCGAATTAAAGGACAAGCTTAAACTGATTTCGACAACATCTGCAAGCACTTCATCAGATTTCGTCCCTACTCCGCAAGTAACTCAAGGAAATATACAAAAGGCTGTTGGAGCATTGGCGGTTTTGGGGTATGCAAGTAATGATGTTTTGCCGTTTATGGCAGGCATAGACCCAGATTTATCTGTTGAGGAAATTATAAAACTGACATTGAAAAAGATTGGTGCGTGACCGCATTAGCTAATGCACTTGCACTAAGACACCTAAAAGTTTTGCTCAAGCTTTTGAGCGAAGCTCTTAAAACCCACGAGGGACTCCGTCCCTCGACCCTACAAGCCTTTAAAAAGGCTTGACCTAAATTTTAAGAGTCTTTAGGAAATCTGTTAGTTAATCGGAAGTTAATTGGTAATTTCTTAGACCGCGTCAACAAACTTCCATTACGAATGTCGAGGTTTTGCTTGCAAAACCGATTCCGCGTCTTGACTGCGGCGGCTCGCCGCCTTGAGCGAAACTTTTGAGTGTCTTGGGGAAGTTTGATTAGCTAATTTATAACTACTTATTCCGAATAAATAATTTAGAGGAAAACACAAATGGAAGATTTTGATTTTGAAAATAGAATATTAGACCCCTCAGAGATAGCCTTGGATAACGAGGGCGAGAATCCTCTCCGCCCAAGAACTATGAACGACTATATCGGTCAGGAAAAAGTCAAGGAAAATCTTTCGATTTTTATAGAGGCTGCAAAACGCAGACGAGAAACTCTCGACCATGTTCTCTTATACGGTCCTCCGGGACTTGGTAAGACAACTCTTGCAGGAATTATAGCAAATGAAATGAATGTAAATCTTAGAATTACAAGCGGTCCTGCAATTGAGAAACCTGGCGATTTGGCGGCATTGCTCACAAATCTTAATGAGGGCGATGTACTTTTTATAGACGAAATTCACCGCATTTCTCGTGCGGTAGAGGAAGTTCTTTATCCCTCAATGGAGGATTTTGCGATTGATATTATAACAGGCAAGGGACAGATGGCAGCATCATATCACCTTCCATTGCCAAAATTTACGCTTGTTGGTGCGACAACTCGTGCCGGACAGCTTACAGCACCACTTCGTGACCGTTTTGGTGTTGTGCTTAGACTTGAACTTTATACCCCAGAAGAACTCGCACGAATCATAACAAGAAGTGCGTCAATTCTTGGAATAGAAATTGACCCAGACGGAGCATTAGAGATAGCCTCACGCTCAAGAGGTACACCAAGAATAGCTAACAGGCTTTTAAAGCGTGTGCGTGATTTTGCGGAAGTTATTTCAAATGGTGTGATAACCTGCGAAACAGCACAGATTGCCCTTGATAAGCTCGAGATTGATGAGCTTGGACTCGATGCAAATGACCGCAGAATGTTAGAGGCACTTATCAAGTTTTATCGTGGAGGCCCTGTCGGGCTTGAAACCCTCGCTGCTGCAATCGGTGAGGAAGCAGTAACAATAGAAGATGTTTACGAACCATATCTTATGCAGATAGGATTTTTGAACAGAACTCCGAGAGGTCGCTGTATAACTCGTGCGGCTTGTCAGCATTTAGGCTATGATATTCCTAATGCACAGGACGCACAAATATCATTTGATTAAATATATTCTGCAATAGGAGGATAGCTTATGGCAACTAATCAATTCAGAGTGAATCTTTTCCCAAGAGATGCAGCTGATTGTATTTATAATTATGTTGTACATGGAAGTATAACAGGAACTTTGATTGATAATTACACTGTCTATGAAAGTAACGGTGTAGCTTGTATGGTTATGGTCTTTGAAAAGCATTATTATAGAGCTGGCAATAGACTTACTCTTACAGTTGTTATTGATAATCTTAATGGTGTAACGAATGTAAGGTCTATTGGTGGCGGTGGCGGAGAGGGACTTTTCTCTTTCGATTGGGGCGCATCTGAAAGCTTTTCAAATTGTGTAAGAAAGGCACTTGAGGCTTATATTGTAAGATAATAACTCTTTGCCCAAAAATGGTGGCAAGGAACATAAATATATTTATATTAAGAGGAGATTTATATATAATGGGCAGATTATTTGGTACAGACGGCGCAAGAGGTGTGGCAAACTCAGAGCTTACCTGTGAGCTTGCAATGAATATCGGTAAGGCGGCTGCAATGGTTCTGACAGACAGTAAGAATAAGCACCCGAAAATCCTCATAGGAAAGGATACAAGAATTTCTTCTGATATGCTCGAAAATGCCCTTGTTGCAGGACTTTGCTCAGTTGGAGCAGATGTTATATTGCTTGGTGTTATTCCTACGCCAGCAGTTGCATATCTTGTAAGAAAGTATAATGCTGATGCAGGAATTATGATTTCAGCATCACACAATCCTTTTGAATTTAACGGAATTAAGATTTTTAGCGGAAGTGGATATAAACTTCCTGACGCTTTAGAAAACGAAATAGAGGCTATCGTACTTGATGGAAGTGAGCCTTATCCTTGCCCAACACACGATGGAATAGGCTCTGTCACCTGCTCAGAAAATGGTGCTGAGGATTATATTGAGCATATAAAGTCCACGATTTCCGATTCTATTTCTGGTATGAAAATTGCTTTCGATTGCTCAAATGGTTCAGCATCAAGAACAGCGAAAAAGCTTTTCACAGATTTAGGCATAGATTGTGTTATGCTCAATGATACTCCAGACGGAAAGAACATAAATAATAAGTGCGGTTCAACTCATATGGAAAAGCTTGCAGAGTATGTAAAAACTCACAATGACATTGATGCAGGTATCGCATTTGATGGTGATGCCGATAGATGCCTTGCAGTTGACGAAAACGGTGAAATTCTTGACGGCGATTTCATTATGACAATCTGTGCAATGGATATGCGTTCAAGAGGCACTCTTGCTAAGGAAACTATGGTCGGAACAGTTATGGCAAATATGGGTGTAAATCGTTTCTGTGCAGATAATAATATCGGCTTTGTCGCAACAAGTGTTGGCGATAGATATGTTCTTGAGGAAATGCTCGCAAAGGGCTATAATTTCGGCGGCGAACAATCAGGTCATGTTATATTCCTCGATTATGGTACAACTGGCGATGGTCAGCTTACTGCGGCACAGCTTCTGAGCATTGTAAATCGCAGAAATGCAAAGCTTTCAAATGTTCGTCATGTTATGAAGAAGTATCCACAGGTACTTATAAATATTAAGGTTTCACCTGAGGGCAGGGCAAAATTTGCCACAGATTCAGATATTGCAGAGAAGATAGACAGCGTTAAGAATATTCTGGGTAAGAGCGGAAGAATACTTGTAAGAGTTTCTGGTACAGAACCGCTCGTAAGAGTTATGCTCGAGGGCGAATCTGAGGAGCAAATCCAAAAGCTTGCTCAAGAAACAGCCGACCTTATCAAAGAACGCCTTAGCTAACGCATTTTCCCTAAGACACTCAAAGTTTAGGTCAAGGCGGAGTGCCTCCGCAGTCAAGACGCGGAATCGCTCGGCTTTGCCTCGCTCGTAGTGAATTAGGGAAGATAGTTGACGCGGTCAAAAAAATTCTCAATGAACTACCGATTAGCTAACAGATTTCCTAAAGACAATTAAAAGTTTTGCTCAAGCTTTTTCAAAAGCTTGCAGTTTCCAAAGGTAGTCA
>ENA-OWRJ01000229-OWRJ01000229.1-human-gut-metagenome-genome-assembly--contig:-NODE-229-length-81750-cov-6.401995_pt1 | contig 81750 bp, 60 predicted proteins | sample MGYA00248269_ERZ651897 | MGnify/ENA primary metagenome ERZ651897 (study PRJEB26924, sample SAMEA4378252) | human gut metagenome | biome: human gut; feature: human-associated habitat; material: faeces...
TTTCTCCCCAATTTGACATAATAGTGCTATTTTAAAGCATTATAGCAACCAATTTGAAGACAACAAAAAATCGTCACAACCACTCAAGCTGTAGCGATTAAATCAGAATTATAAAGCAAAATTATTTCAAACTCGCCTTAGAGTTATGAGAATTTAATTGGTATTTTTGAGAAATTTTGTTAACTTGAGTTTTTATTAGTTTTAATAGGGTTAGAGCAAATTGGTGAGATTATGAAATTGGTTAAAATATGTACTTTTTTGCAATGATTGTCCCCAATTTGTCCCCAATTTTTTGAGGCATCAAACATATGAAATTTTAATATATCCTTTAATTGGTTATTGCAAGTTTTTTTAGTGTTTTGATGAGTAGAATTTTAAAATTTATAAAAATGGAGGTTAATATTAATGAATAATTTTAGAGAAGTTAATGATGATATTTTAAAGGATTGGTTAGATTTTAGAGGGGAAGATTTGTGCTCTTTGACTTGTGAAGAAGATAAAAAACATCATATTTATTTTGATGAAATTTCTGAAAGAATTTTAAAACGTGTTCCCAAAAATGATAGAAAATATGTTGAAAAGCAACTTAGTTTTCTTGATGATAATTTTTTAGATTATCTTGGCTATTGGAACGAGAAATATTATAGGAATGGGTTTGTTGATGCTATACAGCTAATTATGGGATGTTTTGAGGAATAGATATTTTACAATTGTGCTACAAAATTGATAATTTGAAGCACAGATGTAAAAAACAATTGTGCCACGAAATCATAAATTTGTGGCACAGTTGTTAATTATCTATTAATTTTATCTATAATACTTTTCCTATTTATCTATTTTTAATTTTTTACATTTTTTCTTATACAATTTTGCCATATATTTCTTATAAGTTTTACTAAAATTATATATTTCAACTAAGGATGGTATTGCCAAAATTATATATGCAAAGAGTCTTACAAATATAATAAATTTAGGAGCTACATTGACTAGGTCTATAATATTAAAATATAAATCAACTATAATCACGCTAATATATATCACTACATAAAAAGCAATTTTTACTATACTTTTTATTTTTGCCTCTTTCTTTATTTCATCTTTGACATTTGCTACTAATCTTTCATATTTTTTCTCTGCAATGTTCTTTTCTTTTTCACTTATCAAATTTGCTTCTTTTTCTTTTAGTATTTCTGCTTCATAATTCTTGGTAATATTATCTTTAATTTCCTGTATTACTTCAAATGTTGTTTTTTCATCTATATTATCACTATTACCCATAATTTTATCTGATAGCATATCTTCTACTACTTTATAATCTTTCATTAACATGTAATCTTCATTAGTAATTTTTTGCTTTTCTTTTAAATTTTCTAATTCTATTGAAAATTTACTTAATGATTTATTATCTAATTTTACTGACGAATAACAACTAGCTAAAATTTGTTTTTCATTATACTTATCATATCTTATAGGATTTTGCACCCATAAAATCGTACCTAAAAATATATCTGTCATACAAGGTGCTATTGCGTTTTCTTTTTTACCTAATGTCTTGTCAAAATTTTTACATGCATATGCTAATCCTTGATTAGTTGTTATAAACACATCTTGCAATGTTTGTATACTATACGCTCTAATTAGTTTTATATCTCTATATATTAATGCCATAGATTTTACATCATTCCATATCATATCACTTTTAGTTTTCTCATCAAAGTTTTTCCTTTTAGAATATATATTAATGATTTCATCATATAGTGCTTGTTCATCTATTTGATCTTTTGAATTAGTGCTATCGTAGGCAACTCTTGATATAAATATTCCCAAATTATTTAGTTTCTTGTCTAAGGTTGCTATTAATAATACTATATCTCCCTCCGTTTTATTATTGTTCCAAAAATATTTTTGAACTTCCGGAGATAATTCATTGGTATTATTTAAATTTGTTTTCGCAGTTTCTAAAATGTTTTTTATTTCATCATAAGTATGAGGAAAAACATATAATTTACAATTATTTTCTTTTAGCACATCTACTATGCCAATATATGAATTTTGATAAAACTCTCCTTCTAGTCCTAGAAGTCTTAATATAAAATTAGTATCAAAGAATATTTTTTTATTCTTAAAAATTATATTACTAGAAGATATATTATCTAAACTAAGTGCATTTGCAACTATATATCCCATGCAAAATTTCTGAATTACTTTAAATAACTCATAATCTGTTTTATACATGTATATCACATATTTATAAAATGCGTACATTTCTTTACTAATATGTTCTTTATCTATATTTTCAATAACTTCTTTGATATTTTCGTCATTTAACACTGTATCTAAGAAGTTTTCTTTTATAAATTCGCTAAAGCATTCCTCTGCTTTTTCCTTGCTAACATCTATTTGAAATTTTTCTTTTGAAAATTCAATATATTTATTTGAAATATTTTCATATTTTTTTAAAGTTTCTTTATATTCTGATTCAAAATCAGTTTCATAAATCTTATCCAAATCTGGTATAATCTTTCCTCTCTTATCCCTATAAATCATATCTTTTTTTTGCATTCTTGAAAGTATTTCTTTCATTGGCATAGCTGGAATTTTAAAAGAATATTTATAATAAAAATCATTACAAATTTGCTCTATTTTTATTTCTTTATATTGCTTAGTAGCAATTAAGGTTGAAACAAATGGGATATATGCTTCTAGTATATTCTCTCCTAAAATTTTTGAGTTTAAAATTGCGACATTTATTATACTATTATCTATTATATTCATTGATGCATTCATTATTCTTCTCCTTTTATATTAAATTTGCTTTAAATAAAAGTGAAAAAATAGAAAATTTTAATTAATTTTTCCATTTTTCCACTTCTAATTTATAAGCTATCCAAACATTTCTTTATAAAGACTTGCATGTTTGTTTTATTTGATTTTTCAAATATTTTCATCAAATCTTCCACTTGTTGTTTGTCAGATTTTCCTACATTCTTCGGAAACAAATCTCTATATACCTTACCTTTCTCTTTATTGTTTGGCAGTTTATCTATTAGTCCTAAATCTAGTAGTACCTCGTCCAAATTCTCTTTGTTCCAAATTGGAACTATGTATGGACTTAACCAATGATTTTTAAACATTTCTCCTGAAATATATCTTTTCTTTTTTTCTTCACTGGTATCATCCAAATCCATAATTGGCATTACTGAAAAATTTATTAATTGTCCTTTTTCTTCTTCAACTACATATTTTTTGTTAAAAGCTCTTCTGTTTTTAAATATGTTATTTCCTAATACAGTCATTAAACTATCTATTTGTATGCTCGTTTTTCCATTACTTTCTGCATATATTTCTATAGGCAAATGTAAGTTACTTTTTATATGCTCTGCTAACAATAATTCACTTTTTCCATGTACTATTGCAATTCCTTTGCAATAATTAGGTTTCCTCACCATTGGCAGTTTCCTCATTATCTTCTAGAGCATATTTAATTTCTTCAAAATCAATATAGTCTGTTGTTGGTATTCCACCAAAAAGACCTTTAAAATACAAATCACGAGCATTATTATTTCTTTGTATTTTTATTCCATATTCCTTTATAGAATTTATTGTTTTATTTCCATTATAATCTGTTGACAAAATATAAATATTTTCTTTTGGTAGTATTTCTAATAATAAAGTATTGTGAGTTGTTATAATTAATTGTCCTGTAATTTCATCTTTTATTGACATTATAATATTTTTCATTAATACATCATGTATTCCATTATCTATTTCATCTAGTATAACTGTTTCCCCTAATAGTGAACCTATTATTGTATCAAACTGATTTAGTATTCTTCTTGTTCCATCAGACTCTAATCTTGAAGGAATAGATTTTATTTGTCCACCTATCATTTTATTAAAATATAATTCATAATGTATTCTATCTTCTTTTTCATTTATTTCATATTTAACTTCTTTTATATCTGCATATGCTTGTGTAAAGAATATATTTAAAACATTTTCATATTTCTTTATTTCAGATAACTTATCTTTTTTTACAATTCCTTTTTGTATATTATTTAATTTTCTTACTCTCACAAAACCATCTGGCATTATTCTTAAAGCACCCTTATCAACATGTACTGTCATTAACCAAATTTCATTTATTACTTCAATAATATTTTTAGATATATTATTATCTATATATTCTTTATTCTTCTCTATAGTTTCAAATGATAATAAAGATAAAAAAGTATATTTTCCCCAATATTTATCAATTCCATCAATTAATTCTTCATTATATTTTTCATTGATAAATATATTCTTATTTAAGTTTTTAATAATTTTGTTATCTTCTTTCTTTATTTCAAATAGATATGCTCTTTGCTTTCCAGCTGTATAATATAGTTTTTCTTCTATAATTTCATCATCAAATTTTATATAATAAAATCCTTCTTTATTATTAATTTTGAAACCATATTCAATTTCAGTTGCTTCTTCTTCATCTATCATTCTATATTCTTTTAAATTAAGTGATAACTGAAAAATTTGTCTTATCTCTGTTGGTAACTGATCTGACATTTCTTCTTGTATTTTCCAAAACTCTTTTGGCATTTTATTCATTGCAATATCCGTTGCTCTTGACATCGTTGATTGTTGTAATAACTTAAATAATTCTACAATGTTAGTTTTACCACTTCCATTTTCACCATATATAGATATAAATTGGTTTGTTTTTGTTTTTGTTCTATTTAGGTTAAATTCAATATCTTTCAAAGATTTAAAATTTTTAGCTTTTACATATGTGAACATTCTATCAACCTCCTATAATATTATATCTTCTTTCGTTTATTCTATACTATTTTACATCATTTTTTAATGTAAGTCAATCGTTTTTGATACATTTTGTATTGTTTTTAGCAAACTTTATATATTATTTTATGCTATTTTTATAAAATTAGTACATATTTTGTATTATTTACTTTTTGTTTAAATTAAAATAAGCAGAGTTTTATGTCTGCTTGGTGTGTAGATTTTTGTATACTTATTCAAATATACTTTTATATTCTAATGGTACTATATTTTCATATAGTAATGTAAACTGTGAATTAATTTGCCTATAATCATGATAATGTCCAAAATACCATTTCCTAAACTCACATTTTTCTGAAATTTTTTGCAGATAATCTGTTAAAATATCTTTTTTATAAGATGGATTTAACAATGTTTGTATGCTAGTAGGACAGCAATGAGAAATGATATAGTCAACTTTATAATTTACTTTTTCTAGATTTTTTATTCCGTTTTGCATTTCTTCTTCAGTTGGTAATTCTAAATCCCACCATGAAAAATCTCTTATTCTGAAATATGCTCCCTTTTTACGATATTCATATATTCTTTCTTCTTCATCAAGATTTAATATTCCATCCTGTATATCGTGAGATTTTGCACCACCAAATGTAAAAAATTTCTTATTATCTATATCAAATATTTCTCCACGCATTAGATGTAATACTGAATCTCTTATTTTATGTACTTTTCCTCCATGCCATTCTTCTACTGGATAATTATATAATCTTGTAAAATTCTCGTGATTTCCATCTACAAATAATGTTGTGAAGTTTTTTTCATTTAGATAATCCAACCAATACTTTTCTTGTATATTTTCTTTTTCAAATGTCCATATTCCACCAAAGTCACCGCAAATGATTACATAATCATCTTTGGTCATCTCTTTTTGAATCGGAAATTTATCAATTAAAAATCTGCTAAAATCAGCATGGGTATCTCCTGTAATGTAAATCATATACATCCGACCTCTCTTTTATTTACATTTTCTAAAGCTTTATTTAATGTTTTTATAACTAACTCTGCACAATGTTCTTTTTCCTTTGGCAATCCTCCTAATTTTTCGATGATTAATTCTGCATCTATATTTTTTGCATCTTCCATCTTCATATTTTTTATGCTTCGAGTTACTTCACAACAAGATGCAATAACGGGAGGGCATCCTTTAGCATAAAATTTCGCATCTTCTATTATATTATCCTTATTTATTTTTATATATATTTTAATTATATCACTGCAAACTTCGTTTTCTACAATTCCAATTCCATTCGCATTTTCAATTACTCCAAAATTTATAGGATTTTCAAAATAATCAACTACTTTTTTACTATACATCTTACTTTACCTCTTGTTGCTATTTTATAACATTTTTCCATATATATCAATATAGAGTAGCTTTTTTGCTACTCTATACAAACATTTTTTGTAATAACCCCTTTTTAACTTCATCTAGCTTCGTATATCTTTTTTCCTCTTGGTATACTTTTTTATCTAAGCTAGTAAGAATATTTGATATTTTTTCTTGTTCTTTTTTGTCTGGTACTTCTATTGGTATATTTATCATTGATTCATATGATAAACACATTCGTACACTACCTTCTAATCTTTTGTTCATTTCATATATAAACTTTGGTGATTCAAAAAAATATTCTAAATATTCTGGCAATATTTTCTCATTACACTTGAAACATATATACATTGGACTAATAATTCCATTTTTATTCTTCTTCATTCTCGCAATAGAACCAACGTTAATACGAGCAGGATTATATGCAAAATCATCATTTTTAATTATTTTATAATTAGTAGTATCCTCACTTGCTACCATTCTATCTTTAAAATGTTCTGATTGTAGTATAAATCCATCTTTATTACTTACACTATATACATCTTTAATCTCATTTTTTGAATTTCTTGTAGATTTTTGAAAAATCAACTCTTCTATTTTCATGCAATTATTATATTTATTATTAAATATTCTCTGAATTAGTCCTTTTTTATATATCTTAAGGGCTTCTATTTTTCTCTGTTGCAGTTCTATTTTTTTATCTAACAGACTTAGAAAATTCGCTATTTTTTCTTGTTCTTCAATGTCTGTTATTGAAAATATGTAACTACCATATTCAACAGAATTTATTCCAGGTTGTCCTGATCTCATAGACATTATTTTTATCCAATTATTATATTTTCTTAATTTGGTTTGTGCAAAAATAAATTTGGAATTATACTGTTTTTTTATATTAGCACGAATCAAAAAACCAGCAAAATACATTTTTCCATCATTTTTATTATATAAATAGGTTTTTCCAGTGCTAGCACCTGTCCTTGCAAATAATATATCATTTCCTTTTACTAAAAATTTATCATCCAATTTGTCTAACGGCGAAACTGGATCATTAATATATAATGATGAGTTTTCATCTATATCAGTTATTCTTATATATTTATTTATTCCATCAAAATCAGTTGATGCTGAATTCATACCATATGATATATCTGAAGAAATTTCTTTTAATCTTTTAAATTTCCATTCCTCTTTAAACTCTTTAAATCTCAATTTAGGTACCAACAAATTTTCACCTTCTATCTGTCCTTTAGTTTTAACCTTAATATACTTAAATGACAGACATTGTATAATATATACGGAGGTGAAAAAGATGCTATTTAAAGCAAAAAACAAAGTATTATATAAAGATTGGATTTGGGATTGGTTATTTTATAAAAAAGACTATATCAAAGAATCTACATATGCAAATTATTCTAATATTATTTCTAACCATATAGCACCAAATTTAGGAAATTATTACCTAAATGAATTAGATAATAAAACAATTCAAAAATTTTTATTAGATAAATATAGAAATGGTAGACTGGATAATCTAGGAGGATTATCTAATAAGACTATTAGAGATATTATAGCAATAATAAAAAGTAGTTTAAAAGCTGCATCTAAAGAAGGTCTTATTCAAAACTTAAATCTAGATTTTATATATCCAAAATCTAATTCAAAAGAAAAAATATATACTCTTTCAGGACAGGATCAAGATAAGTTAACAAATTATATTTTAATAAATAAGTCAATAAAAAGCCTGGGAATTTTATTAACATTATATTCGGGAATTAGAATAGGAGAATTATGTGCATTACAATGGAAAGATATTGATTTTAAAAATAATATGTTACATATAAATAAAACGCTTCAAAGAGTCTATATTAAAGATAATAATGTTAAAAAATCAAAAGTTATAATAACGAATCCTAAAACTCATAATGCAGAAAGAGATATTCCTCTTAATAAAGATTTTGCAAAAGAATTGAAAAATTATAAAACTAATTCAGAGGACTATTTATTATCTTGTACTAATAAATGGATAGAGCCGAGAACATATAGAAGATTTTTTGAAAGAACTATAAAAAAAGCAAATATCGAAAAAATTAATTTTCATGGTCTTAGACATACTTTTGCAACTAACTGTATTAAGGTAGGTGTAGATTATAAAACTGTTAGTGAATTGTTGGGACATGCTACTGTAAATATCACATTAAATTTATATGTTCATCCTCAAATGTCACAAAAAAAGAAATGTATAAATTTAATTTGCAAAAATTTTCAAGAAAAAAATCTTAAATAATTCCATTTTTATATTTTTTATGATATAATTTTTTTGACCTTTAAGGTTAAAACTAAAGGACAGATTGAAGGTGAGAATTTGTTAGTACCTAGATTGAGATTTAAGGAATTTAAAGAAGAGTGGAAAAAAATTTCTCTAATTAATGTTTTTACGTTTTATAACACCAATTCTTTATCACGAGCAGATTTATCAGATGAGGGATTAATTAAAAATATACATTATGGAGATATTCATCAAAAGTTTAATAATATATTAGATGTAAATAAAGAAAAATTACCATACATAAAATCAGAAATAAATATACGTAATGAAGCAAATTATTGCCAAGATGGAGATTTGATATTTGCTGATGCATCAGAAGACTATGAAGGCATAGGTAAAGCTGTTGAAGTAATTAATGTTGGAAATAATAAAATTGTTAGTGGCCTTCATACTATTTTGGCAAGAGATACAAAAAAAGTGATGAGTCTTGGATTCAAAGGATACTTGTTCAATACGTCTCTTATACACAATCAGATTAGGGTATTAGCAAATGGCTTTAAAGTCTATGGAATTTCTAAAAATAATATATATGATTTAAATGTTAGAATTCCAACTAAAATGGAGCAAGAAAAAATCACAAAATTTTTAATTCTATTAGATAAAAAAATAGAACTACAACAGAGAAAAATAGAAGCCCTTAAGATATATAAAAAAGGGTTACTAAAAAAGATTTTTGATGATATAAAGGATAATGCTTCTATTAGATTACAAGATTTATATCATTTTTCTTACGGAGAGGGCAATACAAATCCTGATAATGGTGGAATTTATCCAGTATATGGTGCAAATGGTAAAATTGGTGGTTTTAATACCTATAATGCTGAGTATTCTGTAATAATAGGTCACATGGGTGCTTATGCAGGTAATGTTTTATTTGAAGAAAACAAACACTTTGTTACTTATAATGGGACAATAGCACTACCTAAAAACATAAAAATTTTAAGACCTAAGTTTGGATATTATATGTTATTGAATACCAATCTTCCTAAAATATGTGCTGGAAGTGGAATGCCTTTTTTATCTTATGAAACATTAAATAATATAAAAGTCAAATTGCCTGATATAAAAACACAAGAAAAATACGAAAAATTGTTAGACCTAACAGAAACAAAAGTAAAGTTGGAGGGAACAAAATTACAAAGTTTAAATAAAATAAAAAAATCTCTACTACAACAAATGTTCATTTAAAAAGGATTACACTTTGAAATGTAATCCTTTTCTGTCACTTTAATTCTTTTAGTCCTAGCTCTCTTAAATATTTGTTAAGCTCTTCTGTTACTTTTTTATCTTCTTCATCTATTTTTTCTAATTCTAATTGAACAGCATCTAAATCTATTTCTTCTTCCTCTTCAAAAGTATCTACATATCTTGGAATATTAAGATTATAATCATTCTCTTTTATTTCATCCATCGTGGCTAGATGAGAATATTTTTCTATTTCTTTTCTATCTTTATATGTATTTATAATTTTATCTACATCTTCATCTCTTAATCTGTTTTGATTTTTCCCTGGTTCAAAGTCTTTTGATGCATCAATAAATAATATATTATCACTTGTTCTACACTTTTTAAATACTAATATACAAGTAGGAATTGAAGTTCCATAGAATATATTAGCTGGTAATCCTATTACTGCATCTAAGTAATTTTTATCTTTTATTAAATATTCTCTGATAGTCCCTTCACTTGCTCCTCTAAATAAAACACCATGCGGTAATACTACTGCCATTGTTCCATTATCATCTAATAGATAAATCATATGTTGAATAAATGCGTAATCTGCTTTTGATTTTGGTGCTAATTTTCCGTAATTGCTGAATCTCTCATCATTTAAAAACTTTTGGTCTGCTGACCATTGAGCTGAATATGGTGGGTTTGCAACAATCGCTTGAAATCTCATTTTCATATGTTCTTCACATGGATCTTCTAGAGTATCTCCATTATATATATCAAATCTATTAAAAGGAACTCTATGAAGTAACATATTCATTCTAGCTAAGTTATATGTTGTACTTACTTTTTCTTGTCCATAAAAAGCACTTACTTTTACATCTTTTTGTCTTGCTACTCTTAATAATAATGAACCAGAACCACAAGTTGGATCATATACATTCTTTAAGTCTTTAATTTCCATTGTTACTATTTTAGCAAGTATATTTGAAACTTGTTGAGGCGTATAGTATTCTCCTGCTTTTTTACCCGCACTTGCTGCAAATTGTCCTATTAGGTATTCATATGCATCTCCTAAAACATCAATTTCTGTATCTTCAAATGCAAAATCTATATCATTTATCTTTTGCATAATTGTACCTATTAGTTTACTTCTTTCTTTTTCTCCTCTACCTAATTTTGAAGAATTCAAATCCATATCCTCAAACAAATTCTCAAAATCATGTTGGCTAGCATTTCCAAATGTAGATTCCGAAACTTTGCTAATTGCTTTATTTAATATTGATATATCAAAATTCCCCGTTTCTACCAATTTTATCAAATTGGAAAATAAATATTGAGGCTCTATAACATATCCAACATCGCTATCTTTTGTTAAATCTTCGATTATAGCCTCTCTATAATCTTCTTTTTCCCATGCTTGTTCATATGTTAGTTTATCTTTATTTAAAAGTTTCTCTTCTATGTAACTTACTAATCTTTCTGATAAAAATCTATAAAATATTAATCCTAATATATAATTTTTAAATTCAGAAGCATCCATTGTCCCTCTTAAATCATTTGCCATACTCCACAATTTAGAGTGTAACTCTGACTGTTGTTTGTTTTGTTTTTCTGCTACATTCATTTCTATTTCTCCTTCTATTTAAATCTATTAATTAAATTTACAATAAAATCTTTTATGGATTTTGTTATATTTACTTTTTCAATTAAAGGTTTATCTATCTTTTCTTTAATTTTTCCTGTATCCAATATTCCTGAGTATTCATATTCTCCTATAATATCATTCAACAAATTAATATCAATATCATACTTTTTAGCTATTTCTTCAATTTCTTTACGACGATGTTCATCCATAAAGTTATAATAATTTTCTTCAACCGAATCATTTTCATTAAGAGTTGGTATAATTTTATTTAAGAATTCTCTAATCAAATCAGATTTTAGTCTTAGGTCTTTATTATCTGCATTTTCCAATTTATTTAGAATATCCTTAATATCTTTATCTGTCTGCTCTTTATCAGTTAAATCAATAGATTTCATTAAATTTAAAATATAGTCGACATTTATTTTATCTGTATACATTAATTCTAATTCAAAATCAATATCATTTAGTATACTAACTTTATTTTGTACTTCCTTACCTGTAGCTAAATCTAAATATTTGCTCTTGTAGTCTAAATATTCTTGATGTGATATAAAAACTTCTTCCTCTGTAAATTTAAATTCTCTAAATATTCTAAGTTTTATTAAAATTTTAGTTAACTCTCTAAATATAACAATAAATTCTTTCTTTTCTTCTTCTGATTGTATTGTATCTACAACTTCCACTGTCGGAACAACTTCTTTTAATTTTTTTGCTACTTCAATAAATTTTTCTTTATAGTACTCATATGGTTTTAATAGAACTTCATCTGGATCACTTGTATCAGAAAAAATTCTTATAGCATTATCTACAGCTTTTTTTGTTGTTCTAAAACTTACTATATTTCCTTGCGTTTTTGTTGCTTTTTCTACTCTATTTGTTCTTGAAAAAGCTTGTATTAAATCATGATATTTTAAAGCTTTATCTACATACAATGTATTTAACTTTTTACTATCAAATCCTGTTAAAAACATATTTACTACAATTAAAATATCTATTTCTGCATTTTTTACTCTTTTAGAGACATCTTTAAAATATCCATCAAATGTATTTACAGAATAATTAGTATCAAACATTTTATTATAATCATTTATAATTCTCTCTAAACTTTGACATGAAAGTTCATCTTTACCCTCATAATCTTCATTTGGTCCATATGTAAATATTGCTGCTATTTTTAAATCGGTTTTTTTAGTTTTAAAACAATCATAATATTTTACTAATTGTGGTATACTAGCAGTTGCAAATATGGAGGTATATGTCATATCATTAGTCTTTAATGGATGCATTGTAAGTATTCCTTCAGTAATGTTATTTATTCTTTCATCAGCCATATAAGCTTCTTCGGTATTAATTCCTTCAACTTCTACATAATCAATGTTGTCTAGATTTGCATCTATTGTTTTATAATAATCTACTGAAAATCCCAATACATTACCATCATTTATCGCATCTTTTAACAAATACTTATGTAAACATTTTTCAAAAATATCTGCCGTAGTTCTTCCATCTTGACTCTTATTATCTGGAAATCTTGGTGTCCCTGTAAATCCAAAATATTGAGCTCTATTAAAATGCATTTTTATAGTTTTATGCATATCACCAAATTGGCTTCTATGGCATTCATCTATAATAAATACCACTTTTTCATCTTTGTATTTTTCCATTAATTCCGAATATCTTGGGCTATTTATAGCATTAGCCATTTTTTGAATTGTAGTTATAATTAATGGCTTTGTTGAATCTTGTATATTTTTAACTAATTTATATGTACTATTTGTAAAATCTACTGAACCGGGTTCAAATTTATTGAATTCATCAAATGTCTGTGTATCTAAATCTTTTCTATCTACCAAGAAGAAGACTTGTTTAATATCTGGTTCGTTTGCTAAAATTTGACTGGCTTTAAATGATGTTAATGTTTTTCCTGAGCCTGTGGTATGCCATATATATCCATTGTTATTCGTTTCTAAGGCTTGTTTTACGAGTGCTTCTACTGCATACACTTGATATGGTCTCATTACCATTAATTGTTTATCTGTTTCATTAATAACCATATATCTTGCAATCATTTTTGACACAAAACATTTTTCTAGAAAATACATAGAAAATTCACTCAAATTACTAATTCTATTGTTTTCTTCATCAGTCCAGAAAAATGTATAGCCAAAATTAATCTCTCCATCTGTATTTGCAAAATATTTTGTATTCACACCATTACTTACAACATATATTTGAATAAATTTATATAATTCTTTATATGAAGTTCTCCTATATCTTTCAATTTGATTTACTGCTTCTTTTAATGTCTTTCCTCTTGCTTTTAATTCTATTTGAATTAGTGGCAATCCATTAACAAAAAGAGTTACATCATATCTAGTTTCTTTTTCTTCTGTAATACTTGTTATTTGATTTGAAACTTGGTATATGTTTTTGCACCATTGCCTAGTATTAAATAATTCTATATATATTTTCTCTCCATCATCTCTTTCTAAAAATTGCTTTTCTCTTAAAATTTTACTACTAGCAAAAACGCCTTTTCCTGTAATCATTGTATAAAGTCTATCAAATTCTCTATCTGATAGTTCTTTTCCATTTAATTCATCTATATTATGCTTATTTACTTGTTTTCTAAAATTTTCTTTTACATCATTTAAATTTTTTAGATTAATCCTAGTATAACCTAATAACTCTAAATGTTTAATCAATTTTTCTTCAAGCATTGCTTCGCTTTCATGTTCAAATGACATTATTTATTCCCCCAAAAATTATTTATAATAACTCTAGTATATTTTATATCATAAAATGACAATTTTCTCAACATATACTTGCAAATATTTACAATTAATTTCTATGAAAAAAATGATCATAAGGATAACCTGCTTTAATATATAACTCCGTTAGCTCCATTTTGTATTTCTCCAATAACTCTAAATACTTCTGTTTAAAAACATTTTTGCATAGCCATTCAACACCTTTACTAACAATTACAACTTTATTATTAGTTAAATATTTATAATTTTCAAAACCACTATTACACATTTTCTTAATTGCTTTTCTAACGGTTATATCTTTTCTGTTAAAATATTCGCATAGTTGTTTTATATCCATATCATCATTCCACCAATTTTCATTGTGTTCTATTTTTAGCAATTCTTCATATTGTTTTATTCTATCTTCAAAAAAATCCACATCAGCATCAGTTAATGATTTTTTTTGAAAGTAAACTTGATATAACCATACATATCCTTCATCTAAAATAAAATATTTCCTACTTTTTACTTTCTCACTTCTCCATCTACAAGTTGGATGTTTTTTTAACATAACTTCTACAGCTTTTCTTAAATCTTCATGTGTTATTTCCTTTCCATCTTTAGTAGTAACACCTAACAATTTAAATCTCTTTAAAATTTTATTATAAGATAAGAAAATACTATCTAAAACTTGCTCTGAATCTCCCCACATTTTTTATCACTTCCTTACTATAAAAATTTATTAATGCTAGTTTACGAAGCATTAATAATTAGCAAAATTTATTTTGCTCGAATTAAATCATAGTCTAAATCTTTGATTTCGTGTCTATGATTATATGCGTGTAGTATTTTTTAGTACCCAATATTCGCCAGCGTGGTGTTTTGACACCCTTTTCGCTGTTTAGAGCAAAATGCCCTAATACCCTTTTTGCTCTCCGAGAGATATTTTTTTAACTATTTTTGTTATTTTATTTTAAAAAAATTAGGACAATTTAGTTTAAATTTTTATACCTACTTGTCCTAATTTTTTTATAAATTTTTATTTACTTTTTTGCAAAAATACATTATAATTTTTATAGAAAATATTTAAAAAAGTAACATTTTTAGTTAGCAATTGTTAGCGCAATTACTAACTTTTTTCTTTTTAATTCTATGATCTATATCATTAATTTTAACTAAGTAGCACATCTCATATAATCTCGAAATAATAGAATTTGCTGTTTCTATTTCGCCATTTAAACTTAATCTTTCTGCTAATGAATTTTGATTATAATTTGTTGTTATAATTACTGGTAAATTATTTTCATATCTGCTATTTATTATAGTAAACAATTTTTCTAATCCCCATTCACTCGGCTTTTCTTTTCCTAAATCATCTATAATCAACAAATCAACTTTTTCATATAATTTTATAATTTCCATTTCAGAAATATTATTATCTGAATCATATGAATTTTTCAATTCTGTTAATAAATTAATTAAGGTTCCATATATGATTGGTATTCCATTTTTTATTAATTCATTTGCAATACTACAGGCTAAATGTGTTTTTCCAACTCCATTATTTCCTACCAAAATTAATCCTTTTCTTTCTTTTGAATTTACTAATTTCTCACTATACTCTTTTAAACTTTGATATACTTTTTTGTTATTTGAATTGATTTCAAAGTTTTCAAATTTATAATTTAAATTTCTTTTACTCATCTTACTATTTTTTATTATCTTTTCCGCTTTTTGTGCAAATTCTTGCATTAACTCTAGTTTTCTTTCTTCTTCTAACATCTTTAACTTTTTAAGATCATATTCATTCCAATAAACCTCGGCTTCTTTACAATTACATCTTTCATAATCTAGTGTTAAAACTTTTTTGTCACCATATAACTGCCATTCTATTGTTTTTCTATATAATTTGTTTTTACAGTATTCACACTCAATATAATCATTTTTATCAACCGAGGGTTTCAAAATTTGATTCATCTATTCTTGTCTCCTTTCTATTCTCTTCTTTTCTTATCTTTTCTTGTGTAGAATTATAAAAACTTTTTTCATTTTTAGATTCTTCAATTACTTTATTTGATTTTGCAATTTTGTTTAGTTTTTCAATACTTTGATACTTGTTCCAATTTTTCACAAAGTATGTATTATCTTTATAAATTAGCATACCTAAATCGATAAATTTTCTGAAAACTTTCGTAAAAGTTTTGGAAGATTTTCCGATAATGTTCGTAAAATCTTCAATTTTAAATGGTACATTATCACTAATATATAGTCCACCATTTCTGTTACATTCTCCAGCAATAGTTAAAATTTGAATCCATAATCTAAAATAAGTGTCCCCGTCCTTTTCTTTTAGTAGTATTTTAATTTTTCTATTAGAGAATATATCTGTGTTTATTTTTATCCATCCAACTTGTCCCATAACCTCCCTTCTTTCTAATTAGATTGTAATAATGAATCATTTTCTTTTTTGCTCAAATAAATGTCTAAAGCTTCTTTTCTAAATAAAATTCTCTTTCCAACTCTAGAACAAGGAATTTGTTTTCTTCTAACTAATTGAGTTATTAGCCAATATGATATTCCTAAATATTCTGCCGCTTCTTTTGCAGTTAGAGTTGTTCTTTGCATTTTCTCTGTTGCCATATTACTCACCTCCTTTCAGTTTTTTTCTAATTGTAGTTGACATACATAAATTATTATGGTATTATCTTGTCATACAATTGTTATTTATGTTTTGTGTTGTATGGTTCATTTATATAATATTTTTCGCATATAAGTAACCTTACAATTACAAAAAAATGTAAAAAAATTAAATTTGTAGATGTTTGGAGGTAAAAATGTCATTATACAATATTGCTTTCGATACTAATAATAAAACAGAATGTTTAAATCATTTTTCTATTGAAAAAAAGAAAGGTTTTATTTTCGAATCAGTGAATCGCTGTAAAATAAGACCTGTTGGAAGTATTCTTATAGATTTTCTTAATATAGATTTTGACAGTGATAACGATATGATTAACTTCATTGCTAAATATTGTTTTGAAGATTTATTATTAAAATTAGCCCAAAAATCCAAAATGGATATAAGTAAATATTATAAAAAAGAAATTTTTTTTATAACACAGCAAGCATTATCAAATCTATTCTTCGAACTAGAATCTGAATATGAAGATGACTTTACATATTATCAAGATACATTTATAAAACTTTTAACTACTGAAAAAGATAGTATTAGTCCTGCTGAATTCGATGATATTGAGGCTGATTTCAGAGCAGAATTTCCTGATTTATTCGAAGATGAATCTGCTAATTTAGATTTAATATCCCTAAATTATAGAATTAATGATTTGAAATTAGACTTTACAATGGATGATTTCTACTACTTTCATAAAGAACTTAATCTACCTAGGAGTATTCCATTTTCTTTCAGGACAGATGATTATCTTAATGTATTATTTATCTCCTTTAAGCAATTATTATCTTTAAATAGTGATATAAAAATAAAGAAATGTGCTAATTGCAATAAATATTTCATTCCTAAAACAATGCATGATACTAAATATTGTGATGAAATATTTAAAGATAATAAAACTTGTAAAGAAATCGGAAGAGAATTAGCTTTCAAAGAAAGACTAGATAAAAATCCTTTATTAAAAACTTATAGAACTAGATATCAAACTCTTTCAAAACAAGCAGCAGAAAGAGACCATCACGAAATGTATGAATACTTTAAAAAAGTAGGTCCAGAAATAAGAAAGAAATTCATTAATAATGAAATTACAGATAAAGAATTTCAAGACTGGATTGATAGTACTAAAGTTAGGAAAAAATAAATTATATATAAAATCCTTGCCATAGTTATACTTGAAAGGAGGTGAAAAAAGTAATGGCAGGGTATCTTGAAAAGAGAGGCAAGCACTCATGGAGATTAATTGTATCACATGGCTTTGACAGTTATGGAAATAGGATTAAGTACACAAAGAGCATCAAAGCAAATAGTAGACGTGAAGCAGATCGAGAACTTGTGAATTTTGTTTATGAAATTGAAAACGGTATTGTTTTACAAAACTCTTCAATGACTTTTAAAGAATTTACAGATTTATGGTCTAAAAATTACGGTTCAAAAGAATTGGCTCCAAAAACTTATGAAAGATATAAAGGAATGTTAAAAACACGAATTATTCCCTACTTTGGACATTTTAAATTGTCTAATATAAAACCAACTCACATTATGAGTTTCTATGATTATCTTTCAAAAGATCATCAGTTAAAGAGATGTAAAAATAATAATGGAAAAACTGTAATGAAAGGACTATCTTCTAAAACAATATTGGAACACCATCGTTTATTACATGCCATGCTACAAAATGCAGTTTATTGGCAAATACTACCTTATAATCCAGCAGATAGAGTCAAACCACCTAAACACCAAAGACCTCAAATTAAATACTATGATGATATTCAATGTAAGCAATTATTAGAAGCTTTAGAAAATGAAGAAATTAAATTTCAAACTATTATTATTCTAACATTGTTTACTGGTATGCGTAGAGGCGAAGTATTGGGCTTAGAATGGTCAGATATCGATTTTGATAATGGATTTGTACATATTACTAAGGCAAGCCAATATACATCTGAAAAAGGCATTTTCGTAAAAAATCCTAAAACACAAAGTTCAATTAGAGAAGTTGGAATTCCTGATATAGTTATCAATATGCTTAAAAAATACAGAACTTGGTATGAAGCCGAAAAAGAAAAATGTGGTAACTTATGGATTAACTCAAATAGGCTTTTTGTTACATGGAATGGAAGTCCTATGCATCCTGATACAGTTACAGATTGGTTTCGTTCTTTTATTGAAAAGAATAATTTACCAAAAATTACTTTCCATGGTCTTAGGCACACAAATGCTACTTTGCTTATATCTAAAAATGTAGATGTAGCAATTGTAGCATCAAGATTAGGGCATGCTCAAATAACTACTACCTTAAACTTCTATGTACATCCAGTACAATCACATAATAAAGAAGCAGGTAAAGTTTTAGAGAAAATGCTCGTATAAATCATTATAAAAATCTATGATTTTATATAATGATTGTATCAATAAAAACTCTTTTCAAAATTCTCAAAATTACTTTTTTGAATTTTAAGTTTTATATAAATTAGCAATGCTTAAATATGCTATTTATTGCATAAAATTGTGGAGACTGTCCCCAATTTGTCCCCACTTTTATATTTTATATTAAATTTTATTCAAATCAAATTTCTTTCAATCTATTGCTACTGTAAGTTTATATCATTTTAGTTCTTTACTTATTTATAGTAGATTCCAACGGGTTATGAGTAATTATTTAACATTTTTCACATTCACAGTTCCATATATTTCGACTTTTATATATTTTTTATTTTCCTTTAAACTTCTTGTATCCCAATATCCAGTGCCTCCAAGAAAACCTAAAGTTGCTATTCCAAAAACCGGATTAGAATCCGAATTTTCACCTTCCGAACCCTTTGAAGCTGTATTAGTTGAATTAGCTGAAGTTGAGCTTGCCATTATTTAAACTGCATCTTCTACTAACTTCCTAAACCACTTTTATTTTGATTATCTTTATGCCCTCCTCTTGAATCAGTTCTCCCTGAATATCCATATGCATTAATGCCAATTGAAATTATCATTGATGTTATAATAATAATCGATGCAATTTTTCTTTTATTTCTTTTCATAAATATCCCCATTAAATATATTACTACTTATAAAGTAAAAAAAATGTCGAATCTTGTAGAAATATATATTTTTTTATTTATAAACTAATTGCATGTCACATATTTCTTCATTGCCTCAAATTTATTGTCTCCAATACCATTAACATTTTTTAGCTCTTCTACATTAGAAAATTTTCCATTTTCTTTTCTATAATTTATTATTTTCAGGGCTATTGATGGCCCAATTCCTGGTAAAGTTTCAAGTTCAGTTTGAGTCGCCGTATTTATATTAACTAAGCTTGTTGTCTTTTTATTCACTTTATTTTCCGTTTTTTCTTCTTTTTCAATATTCTCATTTGCACCTTCCCCTGATTTTGTTGTTATGTATTCAAAACTAGAATTATTGTTTAATTCTTTATTACTTGGAATCCTAACCTTCATCCCATCCTCTAAAACATATACTAAATTAATTTTTGTTGTATTTGCATTATTTGTTACTCCTCCTGCAGCATTAATCGCATCAGAAATTCTGCTTCCTTTATTTAAAATTACTACCCCAGGAATATTTACTTCTCCTGTTACATATATGTAAATTTTTTCTTGATTTGTCTCTACATTATCTTCACTATTTTCATTTGTTTCAATATCTACATCACTTGTTTCTTCATCTTCTACTACTTCTTCTTTTCTTTCTTCTTTTACCTCCATATCTTTATTTTTTTCCTCTTTTTCTTCTGAAATTGTCTCAACATTTTCTTCAATAAATTCATCATTGTATTTTTGAATTGATTTATTTGCAATAAAATACAATATACTCAAAAAAATAACAATAACAACTAAAACGATCTTTTTATTTTTTAGAAATCTTCTCATAAAAAAACCTACCTTTCTTTTTATAATTTTGTTACTAGATAATTAAAATATTCTTGAAATTTCTTTTGAAATACGATATGATATTTATACACATGAAATAAGGAGAAAAACAAATGAAATTAAAAAAACTAACTTTAATTTTTACAATATTTATTATAGTAATAAATTTATTGCGTCCAGCATCTTTTGCAGTAACATCTACTGAATCTGATATACAAATATATTCAGATGGTGCTGTGCTTATGGAATCATCAACAGGAAAATTATTATATGGAAAAAATGAAAATAAAAAATTATATCCTGCAAGTACTACAAAAATATTAACAGCAATAATTGCAATTGAAAAATATAATTTGACAGATACTCTTACTGCTAGTAAAAATGCTGTAATGTCAATTCCTTCTGGATATTCAAATGCAGCAATTCAACCAGATGAAGCTTTAAAGGTTCAAGATTTATTAGAATTATTTTTAATTCATTCAGCAAATGAGATTGGCTATATTTTTGCAGAAAATATTTCAGGAAATGTTGATAAATTTGCAGATTTAATGAATCAAAAAGCTAGTGAAATTGGTTGTAAAAATACACATTTTACTAATCCAAGTGGAATTCATGACGAAAATCATTACACAACTGCATATGATATGGCTCTTATTACACAATATTGTATGAAAAATCAAACTTTTCGAGACATTGTTTCAATGGCTTCTTGTACTATATCTGCAACAGATAAATATCAAGAAAGATATTTTAAAAATACTAATGATTTACTAGATTCCAAAAGTAAATATTATTATCAATATGCTATTGGTGTAAAAACAGGTTTCACTACTCAAGCAAAAAATTGTTTAATTGCAGCAAGTAAAAAGGATAATTTAGAATTAATTACTGTTGTTCTTGGTGCAGAAGCTACACCTGATGGCAGAAGTGGTCGATATGTAAGTACTATTAATTTATTTGAATATGGATTTAATAATTATGGCATTAAGCAAGTTGCCTCTGCAAATACTGCAATAAAGACCCTATCAGTTGAAAATGCAACTAAAGATAGTAAAGATTTGTCGCTAGTTTTAAAAGATAATATTTCAGTACTTGCTTCTACTAATACTGATTTATCGAATTTAGACGGTTCCATTGAACTAAAAGAAAATATTTCAGCTCCAATAGCAGAAGGTGAAACCTTAGGAAAAATTACTTATAATATAGACGGCATTGATTATTCATCAGATTTGGTTGCAAGTCATAATGTAGAACCTTACGAATTTCCCGTAATTATTCTTCAATCTGGTGCTGCTGTATTGGTTTTGATTATTTTACTTTTAGTAGTTAGTAAAAAGAATAAAAAAAAGAAAAAATATAAAAATTATGATTCAATCTATAAATTTAAATAATTTTGAATTAATATTTATTGTAGAAGCTCTAAACTCAGAGCTTCTACTTTTTATTTATAATCTTTTCCAATTATAATTGTAATATCTACATTACTTGAACTTACAGAACTAGATGAAACTGTTCCTGCTCCAAGTATATCCTTGATATTTTCTGTTATATTTTCATCAACATTTGATTTGTTTATTATTGTTGTTTTTTCTGTTTCCGTTGTATTTGTCGTTTTAGTTACCTTATAGCCTTTTGCTGCTAATGCTTTTTTCACTGCAATTAATGTAGCACTTGAATTTGAGCCATTCAAAATTTCTATTTTTACTTTTGCAGCTTCTGTTTTACTTATACTATTTGAACTTGTTGTATTACCAGTAGTTGTCGTGTTGTTTTTAACGGTATTATTTGTTGTACTATTAGTTGCCGTGTTATTTGTTGTTTTTGTAGTTGTGTTTTTGCTAGTGTTTGAATTTGTATTTTCTGTTGTTTTTGAAGATTCCTCATCTCCTGTGCTGTATAATTCTTTTATTAGTTCTGCTGTTTCTTTTTTATCTGGAATAAAGAACCATAATGGATATGTTGGTGGTCCATATGAACCTCCTGGTATTACTGCACTTTGTATATTATTTATATCAATATTTACAGCATATGGAACATAGTCTTTTATTACTGACACTGATAAATTAGTTTCTACATATTCATATGCAATATCAATTATTTCTTTTATTTTTAAGATATTTTTTGCATTTATTGTTTGTTTTACTGTTTCTATCATAAACTCTCTTTGTGTTCTCATTCTTCCATAATCATTTCCGCCATATTCTTCAGGATATGTTCCTAAATATTTTCCAGTCTTTTTATCTAGATTTCCGTGTCTATATCTTAAAAGTTGTTCTGCTTTATCTCCATTTAATTTTTGCTGTCCTTGTTTTAAATCAATATGTAAGTCTTGGGTTGGGTCATCATATACCATATCTATTGGAACATAAAAATCTACTCCTCCTATTACATCCACAAGTTTAATCAATGCTTCATTGTCTATAACCATATAATATTTAATATTTAATCCTGTAAGTTCATTTACTTTTTCTAAAGTTTTTTCTGGGCTTTTTTGATATAGAGCATTAATCTTGTCCATTCCAGTTCCAGTTTGAGGATTTTTTCCCACAAATGTATCTCTTGGAATTGATAATAATGAAGCTTTTTGATTTTTAGGGTCGTATGTTCCTACTATTATTGTATCTGTTAATTTTCCGCCATTGTCAGAACTTACTCCCATCAATAAAACTTGAATCGGTTCTAGGTTTTTCAGTGTTTCTCCATCATGTCCTACCAATGCTGAAAGTAGCCCTTGAAGTCCTCCTCCATTTTTTTGTGTTTTATATGTTATACCTATTACTAATACAAGAATTACTATTAACAATCCAATTAAAACTCTTTTTAGTACTTTTGATTTTTTCTTTTTATTTTTTTTCTCTTTTTTCTTTTCTCTTTTGTTTTCGTCTTTTTGAGCCATTTCATCCTCCTAATTTCAGTATTACTATTTTAATATAACAGAGTTTCAATGTTTTTTCAACATTTATTGGAAAATTTTAATAATTTTCACAATTTGTTCACATATAGCATATATTTTTTTGCCATTTAATTTTCAGCTATGAAACAGTCTCTCAAATTGCATAACAAGTGCAATATCTTAATTAACAGAAAAAACGTAAATCAGAAAACTATTTTCCAATTTACGTTTTTTAGCATTTTACTAAACTCGAGTCACTTTTATATTAGAATATTAATTTTAATAAAATATTATTTTCATAAAAGAATTTTGTTATATATGAACTTGAAATTATATCTGATATGTTTGATTTTCCTGTTATAAATATTACGAAAAATACTATTGCTAATATTGCATATATTATTAGTAATGCTTTTATTACTCCATATAGTACTCCTCCAACCTCATTACATTGTTTTATTATTGGTAATGAAGTTATAATATCAGATATAAATGTTAATAGTTGTAACACTGCCCTTACTATTATAAATATTATAAGAAATACTACTACATTTATTACCCTTACTGCCAACGTATTTGCTGTTTCATATACAATTTCATTTTGTGTTTTTGTTACTGCATCATCAACATATTTTTGTAAATAATCTATAAGTCCTACATATTTTACTTCTTGACCATCTTTTGTTTCTGCTGAGAAATTCTCGATTATTACATTTTCTATTTTCTTATCCAATCCTGTATTTTTTATTACCAAATTCGAAATTGGCTTATATAGTATTATTGATAATACTATTGCTGTTAATACAGCTATTAATCCAACTGCCAATCTTACAAGTCCTTTTTTATAACATATAAAAATGTTTAGTGCAAATATTGCAATTACTATTACATCTAAAATTATTCCCATAATTCTTCATCCTTCCAATTTAAAAATTTATTATTTGAATTCTATCTTTATACACAATTCCAACTACTGCATCTGTCATTACTATATTATTTATTTCTGTGTCTGATATGTATTTTTTCAATAAAATTCCATTTTTATCAATCAAATGTAATTCAGTTCCAAAATTTATTGCCATCTTATTATCAGATGTTTTTATTGATTTTGCTATACTTCCAGTTACATATTCTCTTTCTTTCTTAGTATTTGGATCTATAATTCTTATATTCGTGTTTGCTGTATATTCTCCTGTTGAAATTTCATCAACTAATGCTACTCTATTGCTTAATTCAATTGTCATAAAAGACTCTTTTTTATCATCAAATTTTATTAATTCCGTACTTGTTTTTTCTTCATAAGACTCTATCCCATCACTATACATACATATTAATTTATTTTGTTCTTGGTATTCTACATTTAATATCATCTTATCTGTTGGCGCTTCATATTTATTGATTATTGCCTGTGAAGGGTTTGTTTTTGCTAATTCAATTGATACTATTTGTATACTTGATTTTATTAAAATTCCTGATAAATCTATCTCTGCAATAGCAAGATATTTACTGTCTTGCGATATACTTACATCTGCCACTCTTGATGTTACCAAATTGGTTTTAAAAACTTCATTTCCTGTTTTGTCAAAAACATCTACTACTGACTTATAACTTGTATTTGATATAACTGTTGAAACATATCCACTTTTGCTTACATTTATTTGACTGATATTTCCTTCAACTTCACTTTCATATAATTTTTCTTTTCCACATATTAAATAAAATTTATTTCCATCTTTTTCACATATCGCCATATATCTTCCTGCACTTGTAAAAATCGCTTCATTGATATCTAACTCAATTTTTCCAGACTCTGTCCCAACTTTATTATAAAACTCAAGTTTTTTCTTTCGAAATACACATATATATTTTTCATATGCATAAACTTGTGTGTTATCATCCACATCTAAGTCAATGCTTTTTGTATCTTTCTCTTGAATTTCTTTTTTCCACACGTTTTCGTCACACCATTTTCGAAAGTCGAGATTATAGTAATACACAATTGTGCACACTATTGCAGATATAAAAATAAGCAAAACTACGATTAGTATTATTATTTTTATAACATTAACCTTTTTTCGATTCTGTAGCTCTTCAGCCCAAAAATCTTTCATATTTTTCTCCTTGTCTTTTGATATTTGCCTATATTATACCATAACACTTTTTTTTTGCAATACTTTTGTGCACGGATTATTCCGCTTTTTTTCCGTGCAATGCACATTTTATCTCGCTTTTTTTCCGTGCATTTTTTCCAAAAAGTATTACTATTATTTGAATTGTTCCTAAATATCCGAATAATGGATATAATAAATTTACTAAATTTGAAAATCCAAATCTCGAAATTATCAAACTAGTTATGCACATAAATAGCACTAATTGTGGATAACCTCTTTGATTTTTGCACATATTTTGCAAAAATCCTATTCCTAAAGAAATTGCAGTAGTAAAAATCGAAGCTAATATTATAAATGCATATAAAATTTTATATTTGCTAAAAAACTTACCTATTACATATACAACTGGCATTTCCAGAGTAGCTATGTCTATATCTACTTTAGCAATTAGCATAAATATAAAAATTGACATTATAGACATTAAAATCCCACACAAAATAGCTATATATTTTATATTTTTTCTATTTGTTAACTGATTTTTTACTGAAATTAAAACAGGTATCAATAATATCATATTATAACTACAATATATTATTGAACTTAAAAGCCATCTTTTTTTTACTTCTATTAATACAATATTTGAGTCTAAAAAAATTAAATTCTCTCCACCTATTAAAACAATAAAAATTAATAATAATGGAACAATATATTCACTTACTTTCAATACCCCTTTTACATTTGTAAAAAAAACTAATGCTGTTAGTACTGCTAATATTGCACTTCCAATGGTTCTATTTATTCCAATTTCTTGTTCAAAATATGCTCCAAATCCTGCAATCATTATATAAAATGTAATTAACAATAATATATTTAATATTAAATTTATTAATTTTGTGATTTTTTTATTTTTTATATATATTTCTAAAAATTCATCATAACTATTTATATTTCTATCATAAATCAATTTTAAACATTTGAAAATAACTATACTCATCAAACTGCAAGAAACAATCATTCCAATTATTCCGTATATTCCATAAGCATAAAAAAATGAATACATTTCTTGCCCAGACGCAAACCCAGCTCCTACCAATGCTCCTATTATAAATAATGTAAGTACAATTACCTCTTTCATATTCACCTCTATTATTAATATATTATAATAAGATGGAAAATATACAAAAAGGATTCCCCTAATTAGGAATCCTTAAATTCTATGCTTTTCTTCTTCTAAAAATCCATACAGCTATTCCGCTAAATATTATAATTAATGGAATTGTAAATATTATTGTTTTTATTATAACATCTTCTTGATCTGTAACTGTATATGACTCAGTATCACTAGCCTTTCTTATAACAATTGTGTCATCTCTTTCAACTAAATGTGAAACTGAATTCAATACTATGTCTTTGTTATTATATAATTCAGAAGCATATGTATAATATTGTGCACTTATTGCAACTTGTAAGTTTGCTGCAAATAATTCATTTGAATATATGATTAATTGTGATGTTTTATCATTTGAAATTGTCTTTTTAGCATATGCACCTATAATTGAACTTCCTTCATCTTTATCCTCATCTGTTTTTGAAGATGATTGTGAATTAAAGTTTGTTCTTACAAATGATTTGTCTCCTGTTGATGCGATTGTTTCATATGTTACTCCAAGTTCTTTTAATTTGTCATCATCATCTACAATTATTTTTCCTGCGTTTATTGCACACATTTTTACCTTCATATCTAATTTCTTCATAAAGCTTGCGCTAACATCTGTTACTACCATGTTTGGAGCACCTTGTAGCATTTTTCCGCTATCTTGCTCAAGAATTTCTCCATATTCTATGCTCATTCCATATTGTGATAATACCTGTTTAAAGTTTGGCATTTCTGTTTCTATCATGTTTTGTGATGTTAACATTAATATCTTTCCTCCATTATTAATGTAGTCTAAGATTTTATCTCTTTCTATTTCTGTAAAGTCTTCTTTTAATGTTGTAATTATTAAACAATCACAATCTGATGGAACTTCACCTTTTGTTAATATATCTAATAAATCTACATCATTTGATTCATCTTTTAATGCTGACATTATCCCAGCCAAAGATTTCTCTGGATCATAATATGTTTTTCCTGAATAGATATATACATGTGGTTTTGTATCTAATGTTACTTCTATTATTGCATTTGTTAATGCTTCTTCTGTTTTATCTACTTGTTTCTTGCTTGTATAATCATATGTGTATAAATCACTTGTTGAAATTGTTTTTTCTTTTTCACCGGATTTTACAACTATTAAACTGTCTGTTGATTCTATGCTATATTTCGTTTGTAAATCTGTTCTTGAAGATAAATCTGATATTTCTTCAACATTTATCTTTTTTGTTATTGTTGGATATTTATTTGCATATTCAATTACATAGTTTGAACCACTCATATTTATTAATTGAATTGTTACATCTTTATCCAAATTTTTGATTTTCTCCTTTGTTTCGTCTGACAAAGAATATAATTTTTTAGGTGTACAATCTATATTTTCTACTTTTATTTTTGAAACTCCCCAATTTATTAGTACATAGCATGCAATTACTATAGCCACTAAAAGAAGAGTTGTTGTGCCTTTTATTAGCCATTTGTTTTTAATGATATCTAGAAATTTATTTCCTTTTCTCTCTTTTTTAATTTTAACGTTTTTATTTTTTTTCACGTCTTTATTCTTTTTCACGTTTTCCCTCTCCTATCTATTTTACTAATTTTCTTCTTTGCATTACAATTATAGTAAATGCTATAAACATCATCATAAGAGTTAATGGTCCTGCAACATCAGTTAGTGAAATTACTCCAGTTGGGAAATTTTGATAATAACTCATTATTGAAATATCAGGTAATCCAATATTCAAATCTGGTGTAAATAATGTTATTATCATAAATGCAATTGTTATTACTCCTGCTATTATTTGATTTTCTGTTATACATGATGCAAACATTCCTACTGCAATTGCTGCAGCACTAATTAATAAAAATCCTAACATTGTTGCTAGTAATACTAATATACTTGGAGTTCCAAAATAACATACTATTCCAAAGTACATAAATGATACTAGTAATGCTATAACAATTACTGTCATAGCTGCTAAAAATTTTCCAAATACAACTCCTGTTATTCCAACTGGAGATGTTAATATTAATTGCTCTGTTCCTGTTTTTCTCTCTTCTGCAAACATTCTCATTGTTAATATTGGTACTGTTATTATTAATCCATATAATGCTACATAAAAATATAGAGCTCCTAAGTCTACACTTCCTGATTCTACTGTTGTTAAATAGAAAAATACACTACATACTAATAAAAGTATTCCAATTACTATATATCCTATTGGAGATAAAAAGTAACTCTTTAGCTCTTTTTTATACACTGCCCACATTATTCTTGTCCCCCTTCTTCTTGTTTATTTTCTTGTTTACTTTCTTCTTTTTCCGTTTCTTCTGTTTCAGTTTCTTTCTCTTCTTTTTCATTTGTTTCTACTTGAATTTCTTCAGTGCTCTCTGCACTTTCAGTATTTTCTGAATTCTCTGTTTGCTCTACGCTTTCTGGTTTTTCTGAATTTTCTGTTTTCTCTACACTTTCTGTGTTTTCAGCCTCTTTCAATTCACTATTTTTTGAATCTATCAACTGCATGAAAGCATCTTCAAGAGTAACATCAGATTTTTTCATTTCAAAAATTGTAATACCCTCTTTAGCAAAAGTTTCAAATATTTTCTTTCTTAAATCAATATCAGAATTTGCATTTATCATATACTTTTTAGTTTTATCTTCATTTTCTGCAATCAATTTAATCTCTTGTATATCTTGTAATTTTTCTTTAATTGCATCCATTTTATTTTCTGGATCTTCTACTGTAACATATACAGAATTATCTTTAACAACCTTTTTCTCTAAATTTTCTGGTGTATCAACAGCAATTATTTTACCACTATTTATAATAATAACTCTGTTACAAATTTGGCTAACTTCTGATAATATATGTGAGCTTAATATTACTGTATGTTCTTTTCCTAACTCCTTAATTAAAGCTCTTATTTCTGTAACTTGTTTTGGGTCTAATCCTACGGTAGGCTCATCAAGTATTATTACCTTTGGGTTGCTAACCAAAGCCCCTGCCATACTTACTCTTTGCTTATATCCTCTTGAAAGATTTTTGGTTAATTTGTTTTGAACATCTGTTAATCCTGTTTCCTCAATTGCCTTTTTTACCTTTTCTTTTCTTTCTTTTCTAGGAACACCTTTTAATTCTGCCATATAGCTAACAAATTCTTTAACTGTTAAATCACTATATAATGGCACTCCCTCTGGCATATAACCAATTTGTCTTTTTGCTTTTTTTGGCTTTTTAGAAATGTCATATCCATCAACAATAATTCTTCCAGATGTTGGTTCAATAAATCCTGTAATCATATTCATAGTTGTACTTTTACCTGCACCATTTGGTCCTAAAAAACCTACAATTTCTCCTTCATCAATTTCGAAACTGATGTCATTTACGGCTACAAAGCTTCCGTATTTTTTTGTAATGTTTTCTACTTGAATCACGAATTTTCTCCTCCTCATTTTTTTGTTCTGTGCTCATATTAACATTTTCTTTGGTTTTTGTAAAGTTTTTTCACTTAAATTTCACATTTTGCACCGATTATTCCGCTTTTTTTCTGTGCAATTTTGCACACGTGAGAACGCTTTTTTTTCGTGCAAATCTACCATAACACTTGTATTATAGCCAATTACAAGCAATTTGCACGAAAAAAAAGCGTTCTCACGTGCTCACCCACCAAAAAAAACAGGACAAAATGCCCTGCTTTTATTCTACTCCTAAATATTCATTATAAGTTACCTCTCTATCAACTACTTTATCAGCTTTAATATCAATGATCCTATTAGCAACTGTTTGTGTTAGTTGATGGTCATGTGAAGTAAATAATATATTGCCTTTAAATTTGCACATTCCATCATTTACAGATGTAATGCTTTCCATATCAAGATGATTTGTTGGCTCATCAAATATCAAGAAGTTTGCTCCTGATAACATCATTTTGGCTAGTACACATCTTACTTTTTCCCCTCCTGATATTACTCTTGCTTGTTTTAATGATTCATCTCCTGAAAACAACATTCTTCCTAAAAATCCTCTTACATATGTTTCATCTGGATCTTTTGAATATTTTCTTAACCATTCTGTTAAGTTTTCATCAACATCAAATAAGTAGTTATTATCTTTTGGAAAATATGATTTTGTTATTGTTGTTCCCCATACAAGTTCTCCTTCATCTGGTTCCATTTCTCCTGCAATTATTTGGAATAATACTGTTTTTGCATTTTCGTTGTCTGCTAAAAATGCAATTTTATCTCCTGTTTTTACTGTAAATGATATGTTGTCTAGTATTTTTTCTCCATTTATTGTTTTTGAAACATTTTTTACTTGTAATATTTCTTTTCCTGGTTCTCTATCTGGTTTAAAGTCTACATATGGATATTTTCTATTTGATGGTTTTATTTCATCAAGCTCAATTTTTTCAAGTGTTTTCTTTCTTGATGTTGCTTGTTTTGATTTTGAAGCATTTGCACTGAATCTTGCAATAAAGTCTTGTAATTCTTTTATTTTTTCTTCTTTCTTTTTGTTTTGCTCTTTCATTTGTTTTAATGCTAATTGACTTGATTCGTACCAGAAATCATAATTTCCTGGATATACTTTAATTTTTCCAAAGTCAACATCAGCTATATGTGTACATACTTTATTTAAGAAATATCTATCATGTGATACTACTATTACTGTATTTTCAAAATTTATTAAAAATTCTTGTAACCAGTTTATACTCTTTAAATCTAAGTCGTTTGTTGGCTCATCCAACAATAATACATCTGGATTTCCAAATAATGCTTGTGCTAATAATACTTTTACTTTTTCTCTTGCTTCAAGTTCACTCATTAACTTATAATGATTTTCTGGAATAATTCCTAAATCATTTAACAACATTGCTGCATCTGATTCTGCATTCCATCCATCTAATTCCGCAAATCTTTCTTCTAGCTTAGCAGCTTTCATTCCATCTTCTTCTGAAAAATCAGGCTTCATATATATTGCTTCTTTTTCTTTCATGATATCATATAATTCTTTGTTTCCCATTATTACTGTATCCATTACAGTATATTCTTCGAATGCAAAGTGGTCTTGTTTTAAGATTGATAATCTTTCTCCCTTTTCTAATGATACTTCTCCTTTGCTTGGTTCTAATTCTCCTGATAACACCTTTAAAAATGTTGATTTTCCTGCTCCATTTGCTCCTATTATTCCATAACAATTTCCTTTTCCAAATTTAATATTTACGTCTTCAAACAATATCCTTTTTCCAAATCTAACGGTTACTCCATTTGCTGTTAGCATTTTTTCCCCACCTTTCTATGACTCTTCGTTTCAGTTTGAGTCATTCTCCTTTATTTGCTTATATACTATAACATATTTTAGCAATTTTTTCAAGTATATCTTGACATTTGAGATTTTTGGTATTATAATAATTTTGTTATAAGCACTACAAGTTAGTGTTGCTAATATAATTTAATATCTTATGCACCATTAGCTCAGCTGGTAGAGCAACAGACTCTTAATCTGGCGGTCCTCGGTTCGATTCCGAGATGGTGCACCAATCTTAGTAATATCAATGTCTTTACGGCATTGGTATTCTTTTATATATAAAAGAGGCAACAGATTTTAAGGTGAAAATATCCTAATCTGGCGCCCCTTTTTTTAGGTTATTTCACCCAAAAAGAAAAGAGGTGAAATGTATATGATAACAATTAAAAAAGATTTTTCTAGTCTAACTGAAGCAAAAGAGGAATTTTTATTAGACTGCAAAGTTAAAAATTTATCAAAAAGCACAATTAAAAACTATGATGAATGTTTTACTTATTTTATAAATTATATAAATAATACTTTTGAAAATTTTAATCTAAAACTAGATATGTCCAAAAGTGTTGTATCAGGATATATCATGGAGCTAAAATCTAAAGGCTTAAAAGATTCAACAATTAATATAAGAATTAGAGCTATTCGTTGTGTTTTGTATTATCTAATGCGAAATGAATATATAAATTATTTTAAAATATCTGAAATAAAAGAAAATAATATTGAAATTGAACTTTATACTGATAATGAAATACAGCAATTACTAAAAAAACCTAATATGAAAAAATGCTCTTTTGCTGAATATCGTACTTGGGTAATTATAAATTTTCTAGTTGCAACTGGTGTAAGAAGTAGAAGTTTAAGAAATATAAAAATTGAGGATTTGGATTTTGACAATGAATTAATTTATATTAAAGTTACTAAAAATAGAAAATCAATTATTATTCCAATGGGTAAAACAATAAAAAAAGTATTATTAGAATATTTAAGAATTAGAAAACGGAGAAAAAACTGACTTTTTGTTTTGCAATTTAGAGGGAGAAAAATTGTCAAAAGATTCACTTGGCAATATCATAAAAAAGTATAATCACAAAAGAGGTGTAAACACAACAAGGATTCACTCATTCAGACATTATTTTGCAAAACAATATATTCAAAATGGTGGTAATGTCTTAAAATTACAAAGAATATTAGGTCATAGCTCAATTCAAATAACTCAAAAGTATGTTGATTTATTTGGACATGATTTGAAAGTAGATTTTGATGTATTTAGTCCTTTAGATAATATATCTAACTATAAAGAAAGAATAAAAATACTCTAATTTACAAAATTAATATTTAATACTAAACTATTACAATGATAAAGAAAGGATGGTATATATGATAAGAATATTTGAAAAAGAATTAGAACAAGTTATTTCTAAGCTAAATTCAAAAGATATACATGTTGAAATCGATGGAATTATTCATTTCAATTTTAATTTATATAAAGTTACGGCTAATTACAAAAGAGAGAATGGAAAAATAATATTCAAAGATAGTATAACTAATGAAGTTTTTACCTTAGAAACTGAAACGATTTATAATATATCACAAAGTGAGGATAATAGTATATTAGAATTTAAGTTTGATAATTTCATTTTTGTTTATTTGAAAACTCTGTAATATTTGTATATAACGTTGCTTTTTCACTAAAAGCTGTTATAATGTGGTAAAGGAGTTGAAATTTATGGAAAAATTAAAAATTAATGTTATAGATGGAATTATGGGAAGTGGAAAATCTAGTGGAATGATAAATAAAATTAATTATTTAAAGAACAAGCATCCAGATAATAAATTTCTAATTATTGTACCATATTTAGATGAAGTAGAAAGATATTCAGCTTCACTTAGAGGTTTTAAAGCCTTAGTAAAAAGTATTCCTCCCAAAAAAATAACACTTGAAAAATATCTAAAAGAAAATAAAGACATTATTTGTACTCACCAGTTATTCTTGCAAAATTCAGAATTAATCGTAAACTATGCCTCTGGCTATACTTTAGTAATTGATGAAGCAATAAATTCTCTTATATCTGTTTTTGATTTTCCTAAATTAATAAATTCTGAAAGAATAAACACAGATATCAAAATTCAAAGTGATAATACTTTAACTTTAAAAGAAAATGCCTCAATATATTCTTTTGGTGATGATGATTTAACTTTTTTATTTAATAAAGGGTATTTAAAGCTTAGTTCTGATACTAGTAATCTAATTATTTGGGATGATACAAAACCATTAGCCTCTATCTATTCATGTTTAAGAGATTACTTCATTCAGAATGATGTTTATAGATTAACTGCAAAACATGAACTTGAAGAGGATACATATTATTATATTTCATTGTTCCCTGTAAAAACTTTTAGAGTTTTCAAAGATATTTTTATTATGACTTATTTATGGGATGCTCAAATGATGAAATATTATTTTGATTTTTACGGTTCTGAATATCACTTCTTATACCCAGTACCAGCTTTTCCTATTTCAGGCTCTAGTGAAAGTTTAAATAATATAAATTCTTCTAATTATAATCTAGAAGAAAATTTTATAGACTTTGAAAATAAAGACTTTTTTATATTAGATAATAAAAAATTTTATAAAAATTTCGAATTTACTCAAAGAATACAAGCTTGTAAAAATATTTACTTACCAGGATATACCTACAATATACAAAGAAATATTTATGCAAAGAATCCAAATTCAAAAAATACTTTATACTTTTTTTGGAATAAAAATAGAAAAGTTCAAAATACAATTACTTTAAGTTATAGTTTCTATCAAAATATAGAAAATAATAAACAAGTTTTGAGTATGTTAAAGAACAATGTTAACAAATTCACTAAAGATAATTTGCCCGCTTCTTTTAAGCATAATAACAAAAGAGTTATCTGGTCTGTTTTTGATTGTGCTAAAGACTCTTTTTCTAACAGTCGCGGACATTTTTCAAGTACTAATTACATTCCTATAAATTCAAAAGCAACTAATCAATATAAAGATGCAAATGTCTTAATATATTTAGTTAATAGATTTATTAATCCTCATTACTATAACTTTATTAAAAATTATTGTCCAAGTGGTGAGAATTTTGATGAAGATTTATATGCTTTGAGTGAACTACTACAATGGATTTGGAGAAGTGCAATTCGTGATAACAAACCTGTTTGTATTTACATTCCAAGTGAAAGAATGCTAAATCTTTTGTTAAATTGGCTAAATAATGCTATATAAAAATTTTCCTATATACATGGGGAAAACAGAAACCTTTTTTCCCCATACCCCTTTGTGTTATTTATATTCAATAAGCTTAGAATGTCTTTGTAGTTAGATTAAACTTATTGAATATAAATCATCATTTCTTTTTTGTTTTCTTTTAATCCGAAACATATTTTTTGTATTTATGTATTATCTTTCGAGTTGATTTTCTAATTGCAGATGTATCAAGCCTTTTAAGTTTCACCTCTTAAAGAATTATACAGAAAAATATTTTATTTATTTGCGAAGCAACTTATAGACAAGCTTCATTAAAGGTGTTTTTATTTGCATATTCTTATATTTTGTGGTACCTATTACTTTTCGAAATTTTTTCGACACTTTTTATATTTTTTCATTCAAAAATATTGATATCACTGCATTATTTCGAAATTGATTTTTTCGTATTATTTTTTTATTAAAGAAGCGGTACATAGGGAGAGTACTTTTCAATATTTGAATTTTTCCTCTACCTTATAACCGCTTCTAGCTCTTCTGTTCTCATACTATTTAATTTTTTCAAAATAGGCTTTTTATTTCGTTTTTAAGCCATTATTTTAAAGTATTAAACAACTTATATCCTCGCATTAATAAAATAGCTGTATTTTGTTTGTTGTTTGCCATATTATATGGTTTTTATATTTTACAACTGTATTTATACAATTTCTTATTTAATTATATATTTTTCTATTTCTTGATATATATCTTGTGTTTTAGCCTTAAATTTATGATTATCCGCATATGAAAAAAAATCATTAGCATCTTTCTGCATTTCTGTGCTAAAATTTGACATTTGATTTATAAACTCATCATCATTAATATGGTCTAAAACATTAAAAAAGTTCTCTTTAGTATATTTCATTATATCAAAATATGAATCATAGCACTCTCTTAATTCTTCAGCTATCATATTTCTTGATATCTCATTTTCTAAGTTTATATATGTATCTAAAGCTTCAGTATAAATGTTTATATCATCATCCAAAGTATAATCTATATTATTAATATCAACTTTTTGAATAACTGCTGTACTTTTTTGTAGTATTTCTTCAACTTTTTTAATTCCAGCTCCAGCTCTATTACAAAATATTTCAGAAATCAGCTCTTCTATAATTATTTTATTTTCTTTATTATTTTTTTCATTTATATATAAATATGCTTCTTTATAGTCTCCATTTTTTAAATATTTTATTGACTTATTCAACTGTATTTTTGGTATCTGAATTTTAATAATCACTCCCCCAACAATAACTATTATTAATATTAATGCTATAATTAAAATCTTTTTATTTTTCATTTTTTACTCCTATCTTATATAATCTATATATTTTTCTGAAATATCTAAACTATCACCATCCATGTATATAATTCTTACACTTTTTAAACGAGCACCTTTTATACTGTGATTATACCATGCATTTTCCCAATAATATCCTGTGCCACTTGTTCCTTGTCCTTTTTTAAACGGTCCGTCATCTTGTGCAGTAAATTCTGAATAATGTCTTATTGTACAAGTAACTGTATCATTTACAGAGTTATATGGTTCTACTGTAAAATATGCATATTTTATAACTTTATCTGATAAGTTCTTCCAATTTATATATAAATCAACCCCTCCTGCTGAGTTAGGCTGAGCTGTCCATATTCTGCTAACTTTTATTGAGTTTTTAATGTTTTCTATCATTTCATTTTCCTTTGCTTGTTCCTCTGCTTCCCTTTTTTGTTGCTCATCCTGTTTTTTCAATGAATCCAACTCCGACAATATGCTTTCAATGTCTGAATCACTTTTATAATAACTTTTTATTTTACTCAATGCTTGTATTGCTTCTGAATATTTCTGTTCATCCTTTAATTCATTAGCAGTTGAAATTGTTGTCTGTTTCAATTCTTGTTTGCAACTATTTATTTTGTCTTCTAAATTCATATATTCATTATCTAACTTGTTATATAATTTTAGAGCATTTTCGTAGTCTTTATTTTCAAAATATTGATTTGCTTGTTCATAATTATTCTTTTGTTCTTTTATTTTTGATATTTCACTAGATGAGTCTTTATATTGAAAAAACTCATTTGTCTTATTTTCTAATTCTTCACTACTAATTTCATCTTTTTTATATTCCTCTATTATATTTTTCAGCTGTTCTTCAAATAAATCATTTACTTCCATTGAAAATTTTGAATTATTTTTGTTAATTTGATATATTATTTCTGCTAATTTATTTTTTTTATTATATAAACTATTAAAAATTTTGAATTGCAAATTATATAATACCATTACTAATATAAAAATAGTTATTATAATTACTGCTATTCTTTTATTTAACTTGCCTTTCATATTTTTTTCTTCTATTTCAATCTTCAATATAATCACCTTTCATTCTCTAACATCTTTATAATAGTTTTTGTATTATTAACATTCTCCTGTATCAAATCTATAATCTCTCCTAAACTATACATAAAAATTGAACTAATTGCACACACTATTACTTCTGTAAATGCTAGTATAATTCCTTCATTTTCAAATACAATTAAAATTATACAAAAACATATAAATCCTATAAATCCCTCCCAGAATGAAATTTTTTTTAAAATATTAGCAACTGTATTATTTCTTTTTTCTTTATCAACATTTAGCTTATTTATGTCCTCTTGACTTACTCCGATTGCTTTTAATTCCTCTTTTTTTTCATTATTCATTATTAATATTCCCCTTTCATCAATTTGGTATATACATACAAATATGGATAAATAAAGTAAAATTCACTTTCAACAATAAGTAATTCTCTTAGTACATACTCTCCATTTTGAATGCTTAATAAAAATACCAAGATTATTTTAGATATAAGAACCACATACAAAATATTAGTATTAATTCTTATTCCTTTTTTAAAAAATAAATATCTTAAATATAAAAATAAAATAATATATTCGCTATCCATAACGCAAGCCATAATAAAATATTCTAATAGTAGTACAATACCAGGAATATCTATTCTATTTACTAATGCTAATTTCCAAACAAGATAATTATTGCATATAGCATATATTAATATTTGAAGTATTGTCGTATTCACCAGTAATTTTTGTGCTATACTTATATTAAGATTTTTTCCTTTTATTCTTTTCTGTACAGTATAAAAATAAATACCAAAAGCTATATCATTAATTAAATAGCCTATTCCTATATAAAAATCGCACTGTTTTTTTATAATTATATTAGTCATTACTAGAATTGATATTATTGAACCTACTAATCCCAAAACAACTGTATTTTTAATATTAAGTCTCTCTTTCAAATATCTTTTCACCTCATTTCTTCTATTTTTTTCTATTCTTTTATCATTGTACCATATAATTTTTGTTTTGTACACATATTGTACACTTATTTTATTTTTATTTTTGTGTACACTATAAATAGGTGATAAAAATGGAAAAATTAAAAATTCAAAAGAGTTCAAAAAGTAATGACACAATTACTAGAACAATTAGAATAAGTGGAACTACATTTGACAAAATAACTGAATTAGCAGAAAAAAATAGTTTGAGTTTTAATAGTGTTATAAATCAAATAATTGAATATGGATTAAATAATTTAGAAGAATAATAAATAGTAGATTAAATTTCTGCTATTTTTATTTTATAAAACCCTCTAGACAATTAGAGTAAAATACTTTATAATAAAAAAGCCTTTCACTTAAAGGTAGAGAGGTGGTGAATTCGTACAAATGAAAAAATTTCTTAAATTACTTGCATTAATCATTATTCTTAATATATTAAAAGAGTTTGATGATTAAACAAAAAATAATCCCTAGACTTGCACTCTAGGGATTTTTTGTGAATCTACACAAATGAATTTCTTAAATTACTAGCTTAAGCTATATTAATTATAATACTTTTTGGTATCATAGTCAATACCTTATTTATTTTATTCTAAAATTCTAAAATTATTCATGTACTAGACAAAAATAAAATTTTATGTTACTATAAATATACAAAATCTGGAGCCCCTTTTTCAAAAAGAGCTCAAAAATAAATTGTAAATAACATGTCAAAGTGTTGATATATAAGGAGTTCCTGTTGCACCATTAGCTCAGCTGGTAGAGCAACAGACTCTTAATCTGGCGGTCATCGGTTCGATTCCGAGATGGTGCACCAATCTTAGGAATATCAATGTCTTTACGGCATTGTTATTTTTTATTTTATAAAAACATCTAGACAATTAGAGCAAAATACTTTATAATAAAAAAACCTTTCACTTAAAGGTAGAAAGGTGGTGAATTTGTACAAATGAAAAAATTTATTAAAATCATTGCTTTAGTTATTGTTCTTTTAATTTTAAAAGAATTTGATAACTAAATAAAAATCCCTAGTGTGCGAAACTAGGGATTTTTTTGTGAATCTACACAAATGAAAAATTATCAAAATCATCTTTTTGTATATTAATTATAATACTTTTTAGTATCATAGTCAATACCTTATTTATTTTATTCTAAAATTCTAAAATTATTCACATAATAAGAGGACTCGATTGAGTCCTCTGAATTCAATTAATATATTATTCTAAAATTCTTTTCTTGATAAAATATATTCCACTAGCTAAAGCAACTAAGATTATTGAAGAAGCTGAAACAATAAATACTTTGTTATTTAATAAACCAGTTGGTGGAGTAATTGTTATACTTGTCATATCATTATCCTTCTCATTTTCTTTTCCAGTTTTAGGGTCATAATTTCCTGGAATAGATTTTTCATTTTTTCTAGTTGTTTCAAGAATCTCAACGTGGTTATCAGTTTTAATACCTTTTTCGTTACTTGCAAGCAACTTACTTCCACAAATTGTGACAGAGCCTACCTTTCCAGGTGTTAAATCCAATTTTGAAAATTGATCTGTAATTGCAATTGTATAACCACTCTTTATGTCTTTACTTACATTATCAGCTATTAATTTTTTAGTTATACCATTTTCTTCCCAAGCTGATAATTGATTTGCCGAAACTTTATTCCATCCAATTGAAGAATTTAGATTATCAGTATATACTAAATTATCATCCATATAATCAACAACTTTACTTACAACTGTTTTTAATTCTTGCCCTGGTAATTGGGTTCCATAATAGTAATAATCTGAATCAACACTATATTCATAATCCAATTCTGAATCATTTTTAACACTTATTGTATACTCTAATTCTAATGTAGCTCCTTGTATAAGCTCATTATCTATTTCTAATACAACTCTGCTAGGTAATGCTTTTACATATTTCATAGCATTCTCTCCTGTTGCTGTTTTTTCTATTTCATTCCACCTTTGATATAAATCTTTATCTGCTATTTGTATGTATGGATTTCCACTTATCAATACTTGACCATTTGATAATACCACTTTTACATTTGATATTCTTTTATTAATTGTATAACTTTGTCTTGGTCTTTCTATTATACCAAAGTCTTGGTATGGATTTACTGCATAAAATGTATCTGCTACTACAATTTTTCCATTTTTGATTACTACTATTTTTCCATTTTCAATTTTATATTCATCTGTATAGTCTGTAAATGATACTCTTTGATTGAATCCATCATTTTCTGTTACATTGCTGTACTCAACGCCTACATCAAAATAAGCAGAATCAGCAACCATACTATTATCACCACTTTCTATACTGCCATAGTTTATACCATTTTGTTCTTGTTGAGCTCTCATACTCAAATCATCAACAGCACTAGAATATCTTATTAGTCCTGCTAAATCTTTGCTCTTGCTCTTTGTATCCTCCTTTCCATTTTGTGGTAATTGATCATAACTTAATATCCAATTATAATTTCCTCTTCGTTCATCTGTATTTCCCATTCTTAACGCATTTTTTATAATGTCAGAAGATATTATTGTTGATTTATAATCCCTAACATCAATCTTCTTTCCATTAATCGTTGTATTTTCATCATAAGTATATCTTATTAAATATCTTCCTGGTATAACTCCTAGGAATTTATATTCGCCATTTGCGTCTGTATGTGTAACCGCTTCTTTTGTTTGAGTTTTAATAACACCATTTGTTACAGAAAGTTCATACAATTTTATCGCTGTTCCATTTTCATCTAGTAATTCTACTTTTGCATTTGCAACCTTGTTTTCTCCATTCTTGAATATACCATCGCCGATTCTTTCTTCATTAGTATTAGTCTTACTTCCTTTTTTATTACTATCCTCAAATACTGTTCCTGATAATCCTCTTGTTGGATTTGTATCTTCAATTCCTAATACTAATGATGGCGCTGAATCTGTATCATCTTCAAATGTTGTCATATCTAATGTTTTATTTTCTATTTCGTAATTTCTTCCGTTTAATTTTGTTGATGTTGATTTTCCATCATTTTGTAGTTTTATATTTGCACTTCCTGGATTTGAATCAACGTCAATTGCTGCATAAGTTTTTCCACCCATTACCGTTGAGAATGCATTTATTTCTGAAACATTATTTAATGTTGTTTGTTTTTGTATTAATGCTTTTACTGCATCATTATTTAGTTTAAACTTGATGTACACATCTACATATCCACCTGGCAATATTTCTCTATTTATAAATGCTGATGTATAAGTAGCTTTATAACCACTAGCTCCTTCTGTACTTCCATATCTGCTTTTTCCCCATGTTATAGTTCTTTTATATCCCTTGTCATTAGTTTCCCACGAATCTGCAATTTCATATCTTTCATCATAATAGTCTGCCAGTTCTTTTACTTTTGCATTTAATATTGTAGATTGGTTTATAACTCTTATTTTATATGTTACATATATTTGCATTGAACCTGGTTTTAGATTTTCTAGTGCTAAGTCTGATTCATATATTCTTCTTGTATATATGTTCAATCCTCTGCTACTATAACTTCCTATTCCTGTTCCGAATTTTACTTCTACACCGAAATTATCTGTATTTTCTTCACTTGTTCTCTTTGCATATGTATATGTATTATTATAAACATTTTGGCCATTATTTACTGCGATGTTCATTTCTGTTAAGTCAGAACTTACTGCTAAATCTGCTTGATTTCTTCTTTGAAGTCCCATATTTACACTTTTTATTGCTTCTAAGCCTTTGAATCTCTTTTCCCAAGCTTCTTCTATTTTGAATCCTGATTGTTTTGTTGAAGCAATTATTGCATATTCAGAATTTGCTGCTTGAGTTACTTTTACTTTTGTATTGTTATCTGTATATTCATATCCCCATTTATCTTTGTATGTTGAAACATGGTCTGCAAAAGTATAACTTAAATCATATGATTTTTGATTCTTGCTATTTCTTGCCATATTATTAGATACTGTTGTAAAACTTTCATTTACATCTTCTCTATCCTTTTTATCGTTTCTTCCGCTAGGTACTTCTGTTATTTTCGATGTATTTGGATAATTATCATTCATATAATCTATTATCGCAGATACTGTTTTAAATCTTAATCCGTCATACTCAATTTCTATACGATATTTACTTAAATCATCTATCTTTAAATTTCCATTTTCTTCTGTTAAGAAATCTTTATTTGTATACGCCTTTCCATTCTGCTTCCTTGTTCCAAATTCATACCATCCGTCTTTATTTGTTTGCCTTTTTGCAATTAATTTATTATCTTTGTATAAATATACATTTAGTCCTTTTACTAATGAGTCTCTTCCATCATCATATAGGTTGTTTATAGCATTATTTTCTGAATTTGTTATTTCTTCCCATACATATCCTTCTATTCTTATGTAGTCCTGATGGTTTTTAATTGTGTAGTTCATTGTACCTTTCCTTGGTATCGTAAACTCTCCATCTTTATTTATTGTTGATTTTGAATCTCCTATAAATGTAACACCATGGTTCATTTCTACAACACCATTTTCATATGCTAAATATCCATAGTTTGGATTCTTCGTTTCTATGAATTTGTATGTTATTTTATCTGTACCATTTGTACTCATCAACAAATTTTGGATAGCTAATTGTCCATTAGCATCAGTTACAAATTTTGTTGCATCTTCCATCTTTGTAACATATTCTATTGATGGTGTTTTACTATTTTCTGCCGTATCATTTATTACTACATTTCCTGTTGCACTTGTTAAATATCCATTTTTATCTTTCGTACTATTTGTACATGTTCCTTTTATTTTTATGTATGTGTCTTTTTTATATGATGATTTTAGTACAAATTCTACTCCTGTTAATTTTTTGCTTTCTACTCTATCATCAACTTTCTTTATGCCTATATTTCCTACTTGTTTTTCGTTTCTAAAAATAACTTTTCTTACATCTAGTCTTTCAACTGTCGTTGTTAAATTGTTTACCTTTTTGGTATAACCATAATTATCATTTGAAAGTTCTTCTATTGTATACGTTATATTTGCTGTTCCATTTATTGTAGAAATCAAATTCTTTATGCTTATTTTTCCAGAACTATCTGTAACAAATTTTGTTGCATTATTTGCATTTGCCACATATTTTATTGATGGAGTTATATCATCTTCTGTTGTATCATTTATTTTTGCACTTCCTATTACTTTTGTTGCATATCCATCTTTATCATTAGTAATTGAATCTCCTGTTGCTCTTATTTTTATATATCCTTTTCCATATGATGATTTTATGGCAAATTCTACATTTTTTAGCAGTATTCTTTGATTGTCATAATCGATTTTTGAAATTTCTAAATCTCCTGTTTGTTTCATATTTTTTATTGTAATTTCTTTTGTTTTTGTTCTTTCTATCGTTACATCTTTAAAATCTGCTAATTTTGTATATGCGTAATTTGTATTAGAAATTTCTTCTATTGTATATGTTATTGCATCTTTTCCATTGTTACTCATTAATAGATTTTTTATTTCTATTATTCCATTTGCATCTGTAACAAATTTTGTCGCATTTTCCTTTGATTCAGTAAATACTGCAACTTTATCATTAGTATTATTTGTACTATCATTTATAGTTGCACTTCCAACTATTTTTGTTGCATATCCTGTTGATTTTTCATTTGTTACTGAATTACCTGTTGCTTTTACTTTTACATATCCACTCGATGTTTTTAATACGAATGTTGCATTTTTTATATTTTTATTTGAATCATCAAAATCTTTTTTGTAAATTTTTAAGTTTCCTACTTGTTTTTCGTTTGTTATTTCTATTGACTTTTTATCATTTCTATTTATAGAGAATGTTTGATTTGATGCTTTAGTTTGATACGCATAATTTGTATTATTATATTCTTCTAGTATATATGTTGTTTGTTTTGTTCCATCTGTACTTATTAACAAATTCTTTATCGCGATTTCTCCATTAGTATCTGTAACAAATTTGGTTGCCTCTATAATACTTGATGTATAAGATAATGTTGAATCATTATTTTTATTAGATGTATCCTTTATGGTTGCACTTCCTTTAATACTTTTTGCCCATTCATTTTCATCTTCCAAAACATCACTTCCTGTAGCTTTCACTTTCAAATACTGTCCTTTGTTTGAATCCTTCAATACAAACTCTACATTTTCTAATTTTTTATCTTTATTATCATAATCTTTTTTATTTATATATACTTCCCCCACTTGTTTTTCATTTGTAAGTGTCTCTGTTATTTTCTTTGAAGCCATTATTTCCATAACATTTGAATTTACCATTTTTGTATATCCATAATTTCGATTATCTACTTCATAAAATCTGTATTTTCCATATCTTATATTTTTTATTACTATTTTTCCATCTTTCTTCATTATAAGTTTGGTAGCATTACTCTTTACTTTTATATAATTTGCTGTATAGTCTTCGCCGTTTACTTTCAATTTTGTGCTACTGCTAAATACTATATCTTGTACAATTTCAATATTGTTTACAATATTCCCTTTAGAATTTTTTAATTGTAAATATGTACTTGCATTTTTTTGTAAAACAAATTCAGCTCCATTCAAAGAACTTTTACTATCTACATCTTTCTTATCTATTTCTAAGTCTCCTTGCAACTCCCATGGACCATTTATTGTAATATTGGCATTTACTGTAACGTCTTGTGTTTCAGTTACTATTTTTGTATATGGATGTCCCATATTTTGCATAGGAATATTGGTAAATGAAGTTTCTCCATCTTTAATTGTTGTTCTTATAGTATCACATTTGTCCTTATAACATTTACAACCGTTTTTATCACATTCTGCTTTACTTGTACACTTTTTATGATCACATGTTGTGCATCTTTTGGAATCAAAAATATATGGCCAATCATTTCTATATGTTGTTTGATTCCCTTTATACACAGTATATATATCCCAATATTTCTTGGTTACACTTCTACTACTTTTATCTTTGACTGTAAAATTAATATTAATTTTTAAAATTTTAATTGCTCCGACAGGTACTTTTATATAAAATTCTTTTTCCCAATCAAAATTTATAGCACTACATACACTTGTCTGTTTTGTATTATTTTTATCTATATATTCAACTTCTATTTTCTCACATTTGGCACTTTTATTATCAGATTTTACTTTTATTGGACCAATTTTATTACTAGTATCATCAATACTATAAATTCTTATCTTGCTCATATCAGTTTGATTGGTAACTTTTAATTGAGGATTTACCCAATTTCCTTCTTTGACAGGTACTTCTTCAACCTTTGTAGTTTTATAAGAAGTTTCATGCCAAAAATAATCACAGAATGCAAGTTCATGATTTTGGCATTCAAAATGTATAGGTGAATCATCTGGATTATATTTACCGTTCAGCTGTTGTTCCATATATATATATATGATTTACATCGTCATGACTATATTCAACATCAGTATCAACACCTCTAATTTTAAATATTTTACTAGCTGGCTTATTTGCTCCCGGTGTTGCTCCAAATGCTTGTTGCATATTTCCAAATACACAAATAAATAATATAACTATAAACATTACACTTTTTAATATTTTTCTATTCTTCCATATTAATATTGCTAAACCTATAAGTACAATAAGAATACTAATTGTTAATCCTATTTTTTTAACTAATCCTGTTGAAATAGCTATTATTACTTGAGCTTGTGAGGTATTATTTGTAACATTTTCATCTTCTACTGCTTTATCATTACTACTTATTCCAATTGTAGCTACATTTAAAACAGTTCCTACACTGCTTCCAGATAAATTTTTAGTTAAAACTAATTCAATTTCTTTGCTTTCTCCTATATTTATCTCCTCTTTAGACAAACTATTCGTATATAAATTACCATTATTCTCATACCAACTATTATTAAGTTCTGATTTAAACTGCATTCCTTCTGGTAACTTATCAATTATTTGTGCTGCCTTACCAGTAATTTCACCTTTATTTGCTACTACTATTTTATATTTTATTATAACTGTTGCTCCACTTAGTTTCTTAGAATTAATTTCAATTTTTGCAAATTGCTTGTTATCATAGTCATATGTTTTTGTTTTTCCATCTTTTGTCTGCACTGTTATTTGGCTTACATATTTTTGTAACTCTAAGTCAAATGTCTTATTCTCTACTAATCCAATGTCTATGTTCTCTAAATCTCCATTTGCTGTTAATATATTTGTTAATCCTGCTGTCATTTTTTCTCCATTTATAGCTATATTTTTTGTTACAGCATCTGAATTCTTTGTTTCTATTACTCCTTCTTTCTGATAAATTGTTAATGAATAGTTCTCTGTATCATATAAGAACAAAACTATATATTGTCCTTTTTCAATATTTTCAAATCTGTATTCACCTTGTGCATTTGTTTTTGTTTTTAATATTTCATTATTTTCTCTTACAAATTTATCTTTTTTATAATCATATAACATTACTGTCATATCACTATAAGCTTTTTCATCTGTCATTCTCTTTCCATCTTCATTTTCATCAATCCATGCAATACCAGATATTGAAATTTTATTTTTTTCTGTATTACTAGAATTATCTGAATCATCTGTTTTAGGATTATCAGGATTAATAACTTGTGTATCATTTACTGTAACTTCACATGTAGCAACTTTGCCTCCATCTTCTGTAGTTACCATTATTGTTGTAGTCCCTTTTGCAATCCCTGTTACATTTCCATCATTGTCAACAATTGCTATATCTGAATCCATTGTTGACCATGTTATATTTTTATTCTTTGCATTGTCTGGTTCTATTATTGCTGTTAATTTTTTCTTTTCACCAACATCCAACTTTATTGAATTTGTATCTAATTTTATTCCTGTTACTCTTATATCATCTCCCGGTTCAGGATCAGGTGTTGGGTCCACTTGTGAATTCTCCGTTACTATAACTTCACATCTTGCTGTTTTTCCTCCATCTTCTGTTGTTACTGTTATCGTTGAAGTTCCTTCTGCCAATCCTGTTACCATTCCACTATTATTAACATCAACAATTCTAGAATTACTTGAAGACCAAATCATGTTTTTATTATCCGCATTTTGTGGCTCTATTATTGCAGTTAATTGAGCTTTTTCATTAACTTTTATTTTCAATGTATTTACATTTAATTTTACATCAGTTACATTTACCGGTTGTGGTTCTGGTGTCGGATCTGGATCTGGTTCTTCGTAATCATATTTATAAATTTTGGTATTTACACTTGCCTGTTTTTTTCTTATCCAATAGCCTTCTGCAGTTATTGTATTAGTCACTTCTTTTGTTTCTGTAAGCATTTTCGCTTTAGCTTTAATTTTCATCGTTATTGCTTTCCCTTGAGGTATAGCCATTTGTACATCTACATTCGGTGCATCTTCTTCATCATATCCTTCTGGAATTATTAATGTCGATATATCTTCTGTTTTATTAACTTCTGTCAACCTTGGAATTTCTCTATCAGAACCGTTATCATCCTGTATCGTTTCAATATTTACATCATAATTATTGTAGCTAATACTTATAGGCTGTAGCTCTCTTGGTATTACATCTTTTATATTAAAATCAGTATATGTTGCAAAATACCCCCATGTTTTTCCTACATTCTTTATATTTACAGTGTATGTTATTTCTTCATCCATTTTTAATTCATTTTTATCTGCTGTCATATCCAAATCTATTATTTCGACATACCCTTTTACTCTTACCTCATTTGAAACATAGGTTTCTACATTATTACCATATACTGTTGACATACCTTTAAGCTCATACACACATCCATTACTCTCATCAAAATTCTCAATTTCTCCTGTAATGACAAAGTATTGTCCACTATTTTTACTTAATTTGTCAATATTGTATGTCCAGCTATTTCCACTTACATTATTTAATGTATTTTCTTCATCATTAATCATTACATTTTTTATATCAAAAAAATCAGAGGCTTCAAAAGCAAATTTAACATTTTCTATATCCTCATCTGAAAAGTTCATTACTGTTGCCGCAAAAACCCATTCTCTTCTTGTATTTCCTATTGCAGGTTTTAATTCAACAACTACTTTTGTGCTTTTTACTATATTTTGTATACTAAACTCCTTTGATTCTGCTCCATCTACTTTTGACATATAACTAATATTTGCTGTTTTCTGAATATTCTTTGCCCCCAAGTCGTTTACTTTTAATTCAATAAAATCTGTTTTGGTTTCCCCTGGTTCTAATTCAAAATCTAATGTTATTTGTTTGTCATTTTTTTCTACATATTCATATCTCACACTAAGATCATAATAATCTTTTTCCGGATGATATATTGTTCCATCATCATCTGTTTTTATTACATATGTATATTCATCCGGAATATTAATTATAACAGATACCGTTTTTTTCACATTAGAAGTATTTGTGGTTTTTATCCTTTGTTGAAATATTTGACGTTCATATAATATTCCATTATTATCTACTGGGATATCTCCTAAAGTTTCAGATATTTCTGTTACAACTGCATTTTGATTAAATACTACTTTTTTATTATCTTGGTCATATTTTACTGTTCCTGTTGAATTTCTTTGTATAGAATAAATTGTTGGTATTACATCTACAATTTTATTATTCAAAGTTACATCTATATCTTTTGTTTCTATTGTGTTTGTTATTTCATTTGAATATTTATTTCTAACACTTCCTATCCTATTATCCATATTTTTTTGTAATTTTATTTTTAATGAAACTCTTACACTTGTTCCTCCAATTGTTTTAGATTCATTATAAACGGTCTGGCATCCCTCCATTTGTATGCTAACCATTTTATTTCCTCTTTCACTTGTTTTTATTGATTTTGAAACAATTTTAAAAATTTCATTATCGTATAAAATATCAATTGATTGAATTTCTATTTTGCTTACTTCTGCTGGCATTTCAATATTTATAATAGGATTTTTAAATAAGCTATTTTGAGGTCCATCTGTTTTTAAAGTTTCTGTTATAACAACATCATTAGTAGTGTTATTAACCCAACTGTCATTGCTAAGCTTTGTTTCAATTGTTGAAATAGCTTGTTTTATTTCTGTAGTAATTTTGTCATTATACTCATATTTAATAAAATCTTCTTCTATTTCTTTTGCTGAATTTTCTTTTTTCTCTGTATCTACATTTTTTGTCTTTATTGTATTTATTCCATTTACAGAAACATCTGTTATTATAGCACTATTTTCTATTATAGCCGTTGGTAATATAATTCTTGAATTTTCAACTTCAATAATTCCTTCTTTTTCTACATTATTTAAACGTAAGAAAAATGTTTCTGGTCTATTTGTATATGTTACTTTTATTTTTCCATTTTCATCTGCTTCTGTATCTTTATTTATTGTTATTAAAATTTTCCCTTCTGTATCAAGTACATCAATACTTCCATTCTCTCCTAGTATTTCTTGTACTTGTGCTTTATCTATTGTAGAGTCTGTATATACAACATCTTTTGAAGTTTCTTTTACTTCTATTTTTTGTGCAATATCTTTATTGCTAACCATTATTTTTGCTGTCTCTTTGAATGTTGTTTCATATTTATTTTCTGGATTACGTTCATTTGCTTTAATATATCCATCATATATATCATCTGTTTGATGTTCTACTGATACAACTCCACTAACTTTTTCTTTAACATCAAAATTTTGATCAACATTTGTTACTAATTTGGTCTCATCCTTATCTTTAAATGTTTCTTCAACATTAGCTCTTATTCTTAAATTTCTAGCTTCATCATCTGCTACATAGCACTCACTTTTGTAAATACAAATAATTTCATATTCATCTCTTGCATCTGCTACCTTTTCCGCATAGTCTTCATTTTCAGCTATTATTTCAAGAATTCCTGTGCTTGAATGATACTCATATTTTGCTGTTTTGCCACCATTTGTTGCTTTAGTTGATTTTGTTATAACTTCAACTCTTTCAGGCTTATAATCACCTATCCATGGTAAATCAACATTGATACTTGTTTTCTTAATTGGTTGATATTCTTCTTCTGCAAATTCTACACCAGTTTTAAAATTAAATTGTGCTAGTACACCTTTGCTACCAGTATCACTATCTTTTGTTGTCGTATCAAAGTTCTCATATTTAGTTAAATAAAATTCTGCTACTACTTTTGTTTTGTCTTTATTTATATTTTCTTTAATAGCATCAACTGCTTCTGCAATTACGATGCTCAAAGAACTATTTAATAACAAAACAATTAGCATAAAAATGATGCACAATTTTTTTCTCATATAACTTCCCCCAATACTTCTTACAATATATTAATTAAATAATAAATCGTTCTATACTTTAAGTCAATATCCCCCAAAAGGCTTAAATTTCCTATTTTTTCTAGGTCTTTACGGCTCTTCACTTCATGGCGAAATATGTCTTTTTTATTACATTTTGGTAACTTTTTGTGCCCCAAAATAATGTTTTTTCCATTTTTGCCTAGGGACTAGCACATTTTCAGCCAGGTTGCACACGTGAGAACGCTTTTTTTATGTGCAAAATTGCACGAAAAAAAAGCGTTCTCACGTGTGCAACCACTACAAAAAAACTCACATAGCTAAACTATGTGAGTTTTTTGGCTTATTTCAATACTTTTTTCTTGATAAAGTATATTTCTCCTACTACGACTACTAATACAATTGCTGCTAATGATATAATAAATGTTCTGTTATCTGTCAAACCGGTTGGTGGTGTAATATTTACTCTTGTCATATCATCATCTGATTCATATGGTTTATTCGGTGTTGCTGTTTTAGGGTCATAGTTACCTGGTGTTGCTCCATATATTTTTCTTGCTGTTTCTACTATTTCAACATGGTTACTTGCTCCAATACCATTTTCGTTACTTGCTAATAATTTACTTCCATAAATTTTTATACTTGTAGCTTCTCCTGCTTTTAACTCATTTCTTGCGAATTGATCTGTTATTGATATTGTATAACCTTTATTAATATCTGCTTTAACTTCATCTGAAACTAATTTTTTAGTTATATCACCTTCTTGCCAAGCTGATAATTGGTCTGCTGTAACTTTGTTCCATCCAGCCACACTATTGTTGTTTTCATCATATACTAAGTTATCATCCATGTAGTCTACTACTTTCTTGATTACTCTCTTCAATTCTTGGCCTGGAAGTTTTGTTCCATAGTAATAATAATCTGAATTTGTTGTATATTCATAATCTAATTCTGAATCATTCTTTATACTTACTGTATATTCAACTTCTAATGTAGCTCCTTGTAATAATTCATTATCGATTTCTGCAAGTACACTGCTTGGTAATGCTTTTACATATGGTAAAGCATTATCTGCTGTTTTTTCTATTTCGTTCCAACTATCATATAATTCTGCATCTGGTATTGTTTTATATGGATTTCCATTTATTAAAACTTGACCATTTGCTAATGTTACTTTAATATTTGAAATTCTCTTATTTGTTTCAAATTGTTGTCTTGGTCTTTCAATTATACCAAAATCTTGATATGGATTTACTGCATAGAATGTATCTGCTAATACTATTTTTCCATCTTTTATTACTACTATCTTACCATTATCTAAATTGTACTCATCTTTGTAGTCTGTATAAGATACTTTTTGGTTGAATCCTGAATTTTCTTTTACTTCACTATATTCTACACCTACATCGAAATATGCTGTATCTGCTGTCATACTGTCACTTGTATTAATATTTCCATTGTATACTCCGTTTTGTTCCTGTTTAGTTCTCTTATTTAAGTCATCAGCTGCATCTGAATATCTCTTACCTTCATATGGAATTATCCAGTTGTAATTTCCTTTTCTTTCATCAGCTTGACCTAATTTTAATGCATTTTTAATTACATCTGATGAAATTATTGTTGATTTATATTCTCTTGGATCTATTGCTTTTCCATTTATTGTTGTATTTGAATCATAAGTATATCTTATTAAATATCTTCCTGGTAATACTCCTAAGAATTTGTATTCACCATTTGCATCTGTTGTTGTAGAAGCATCTTTTGTTTGTGTTGTTTCTACTCCATTTGCAATTGAGATTTCATACAATTTTACAACTTCTCCATTTTCATTTAATAATTCTACTTTTGCATTTGCGACTTTATTTTCTTTATCTTGGAATATACCGTCACCAATTCTTTCTTTACCTGTATTTGTCTTATCTCCATTTATGCTACTATCCTCAAATACTGTTCCTGATAATCCTCTTGTTGGTTCTGCTTCTTGAATACCAAGTACTAATGATGGTGCTGAATCTGTATCATCTTCAAATGTTGTCATATCTAGTGTTTTATTTTCTATTTCGTAATTTCTTCCATTTAATTTTGTTGCTGTTGTTGTTCCATCATTTTGTAATTTTATTTCTACACTTCCTGGGTTTGAGTCATCATCAATTGCTGCATACGCTTTTCCACTTGATATTGATGAGAATGCATTTATTTCTGAAACATTATTTAGTGTTGTTTGTTTTTGTATTAATGCTTTTACTGCATCATTATTTAGTTTGAACTTGATGTAAACATCTACATATTCTCCTGGTAATATTTCTGTATTTGCAAGTGCTGTTGTATATGCTGCTTTATAAACATCACTTACTTTTGCCCTTCCATATTTGCTATCTCCCCATGTTGCACTTCCTGTTTTATTACCTTTACCATCAGCTATCCATGAATCTGCAACTTCATATCTTGCATCATAGTAGTTAGCTAATTCTTTTACTTTTGCATTTAATACTGTTGATTGGTTTTTAACTCTCATTTTATATGTTACATATAATTGCATTGAACCTGGTTTTAAATTTTCTAGTGCTAAGTCTGATTCATATATTCTTCTTGTATATATGTTCAATCCTCTGCTACTATAACTTCCTATTCCTGTTCCGAATTTTACTTCTACACCGAAATTATCTGTATTTTCTTCACTTGTTCTCTTTGCATATGTATATGTATTATTATAAACATTTTGGCCATTATTTACTGCGATGTTCATTTCTGTTAAGTCAGAACTTACTGCTAAATCTGCTTGATTTCTTCTATGGACTCCTAGGTTAATTCCTGTTAATGTATCAGAACCTTTGTCTTTACATCTAGCATTCCAAGCTTCATCTAATTTGAATCCTGTTTGACTTGTTGATGCAATTACTGCATATTCTGATTTAGCTGCTGGTGTTACTTTTAATTTTGTCTTATTATCATTGTAACTATATCCCCATTTATCTTTGTATGTTGAAACATGGTCTGCAAAGTCATAACTTAAGTCATATGTTTTTTGATCACTACTATTTCTTGCAGTATCTCTTGATACAGTTGTGAAATCTTCATTTACACTTGCTCTGTCTTTTCTATCGTTTCTTCCACTTGGAACTTCTGTTGCTTTTGATGTATTGTCATAATTATTAGCTAAATAATCTTTTATTGCTTTTATTGATGTAAATCTTAATCCATCATATTCAAATTCAACATGATATTTGCTTAAGTCATCAATCTTTAAGTCCCCATTAGAAACTGTTAGATAATCCTTACTTGTATATGCTTCACCGTCTTTCTTTCTTGTTCCAAATCCATACCATCCGTCTGAATTTGTTGTTGTTTGTGCCACAACTTGGTCATCTTTGTATAGATATACTTTTAATCCTTCAATTAATGCATCTAAATCTTTGTCATATACATTATTTATTGAATTATCTTTTGAATTTGTCATTTCTTCCCATACATATCCTTCTATACGTATGTATTCTTGATGGTTTTTAATTGTTATTGTTGTTCCTGATTTTTTATCAATTGTTATCCATCCATCATTTGAAACTCCATTTCCTGAATATGTTACTTTATAGTTTTTGTAATTACCTGTATCTGCTAAATATCCATAATTTGGATTTGCAACTTCTTCTAGTTTGTATTTTATTACATCTTTTCCGTTGCTACTTATTAACAAGTTTTTGATTTTTAGTTCTGCCTTAATATCTGTTTCGAATCTTGTTGCCTCATCTATTTTTGATGTATATTCTATAACTGGATTATTTGTCATATCTGAAGTATCATCTATTGTTACTGTTCCTACTGCTTTTGTTGCCCAGCCATTAGAATCTTTTGTTACGTTATCTCCTGTTGCTTTTACTCTTAAATATTGTTTTTTATCTGATGAGCTTAATACGAATTCTACTCCTGGTAATACTTTGCTATCTACTCTATCATCTATTTTCTTAATATTTAATTCTCCTACTTGTGGTTCATTTACGATTTTTACTGGTGTTGTTTCTGATGGTTTTACTTCACTTTTTGTTGGAGAAGCTATTTTTGTATAACCATAGTTATTGTTATTAGCCTCTGTTACAGTGTATTTTCCACATAAAATATTTTTAATTAATATTTTACCTTCTGAATTTGTTACAATTGCTGTTCCTTTATCTAATGTAGAATTAAATTGTACTGTATAACCTGTAACACCATCTATTGTTGCTTTTACAACTTTATCTTTGCTGTATGAACCAGCACCTTCTTCAAATGTTATATCTTTTTCTACAGTTATTTTATCAATTGTTTTTCCGTCTTTTGATATTACCATACTCTTATTTGTATCTGTTCCAACTGATATTTTAAATTCTACATTTTTCATTGCAGTTGAATTAGTGTTTACTTTTTCAATCTCTAAATCACCTGTTGTTGTCCAAGGTCCAGTAATATCTACTTTATCTATTCTAGTTATTTTTTCCTCATAAGGTATTTTACCTGGTTCAACTATACTCATATGTTGTAATTGATTTTTATATACCATACAATAAGAGTCTGTACTCATTGGATGTGTACTATATATTTTTGTAGTTAATATCTCATCTGTTTTTGTTCTTTTTAATTGATAACTTCCACTAATAGTTACTTTTACAACTTGCTCTACGGTATTTGGAATTTTAATATAAAAGTCATTTCCCCATCCAAAGTTCATAAGTTCACCATTAGTTGTTGCATTTTTGCCATCTGAACCTTTATATGTTACAACTACAGAATGTGATGCTTTAGCATAACTAGATTCTACATTAAATGGTCCTATCTTATTTGTTTTGTCATCTACTTTAGTAATTGTAACATTATCTTTGTCTGTTTTATCTGTTAATTTTAATGTTGCATTTTTAAATTCTTCATCACTTATACTCCATGTACCTTTTCTTTTTATTTCTGTAGTTTCACTTTCTAATGTTGCTTCATGCCAATGTTGACTACAGAATCTGTCTAGACGATTTGTACAATTATATCTTTTTCCATCTGAGCCATATGCTCCTATACCAATCTCACTATGATTAGAACTACCAGTACCAATTATATATAATTTTCCTGGTTGTCTTAATCCTGGTTCAATCGTAAGTTGTTCTTCATAAGTTCTATTTGCTTGTACTGGGTTCATAGTTCCTACTAAACATACTGCAAGTACAGATACAAATAATGCTGCCTTTAATATTTTTCTATTTCTCCATATTAATATTGCTAATCCTACTAATACTGCTAGTGTTCCTATTGTTATTCCTATTTTTCCTGCTAAACCTGTTGATACTCCTATTAATACTTGAGCTTGTGATGTATTATTATCGCTATTTTCGTCTTCAATTGCTTTATCATTACTGGTTATTCCTATTGTTGCTACATTTGTTGTTGTTCCTACATTATTAGCATTCATTGTTTTAGTTAATACTAATGTTACTTCTTTACTTTCTCCTGCTTGTATGTTTTGTCCTGATAAACTATTTGTATATAAGCTTCCATCCTTTTCATACCAATCACTATTTAATTCTGATTTAAATGTCATTCCATCTGGTAATTTGTCTACTATTTGTGCTGCTTTTCCTGCTAATTCTCCATTGTTTGTTACTAACATCTTGTATTCTACTATTACTGTTGCTCCATTCATTTGTTTTGAACGAATTTCTACTTTTGCAAATTGTTTATTATCATAGTCATATGTTTTTGTTTTTCCATCTTTTGTTTGCACTGTTATCTTGCTTATATATTTTTGGATTTCTAAATCAAATTTCTTATTTTCTACTAATCCAATATCTATATTTTCTAAATTTTCATTTGCTGTTAATGTATTTGTTAATCCTGCTGTCATTTTTTCTCCATTTATTGCTACATTCTTTGTTACAGCATCTGAATTCTTTGTTTCTATTACTCCCTCTTTTTGATATGCTGTTAATGAGTAATTATTTGTGTCATATAAGAATAATACTATATATTGTCCTTTTTCTACATTTTCGAAACTATATTTCCCTTCTGAATCTGTTTGTATTTTCTTTATTTGATTGTTTTCTTTTACAAATTCATTTTTCTTTGCATTATATAACATTACTGTTATTCCACTTAATGTCTTTTCATCTGTTGTTCTTTTTCCATCTTCATTTTCATCTATCCATGCAGTTCCTGATATTGTTACTTTTTCTTCGGTTGGTGTACTTGGATTATTTGGATTACTTGGGTTATCTGGATTGCTTGGATTATCTGGATTACTTGGTTTATCTGGATTGCTTGGATTATCTGGATCTGTATTATTATCCTCATAATCATATTTCAATATTTTAGTTACTGCACTGGCATCTTTTTCTTTTATCCAATCACCTTTTGCTGTTAATGTATTAGTAATTTGTTTTGTATCTGTTATCATTCTAGCTTTTGCTTTTATTATCATTGTAACAGTCTTACCTTCTGGTATTTGTAATTGTAAATCAATATTTGGAGCATCTTCTTCATCATATCCTTCTGGTATGTCCAAATTTGATAAATCAATTGTTTCTTGAGATTCTGTATATGTCTGAGAATCAAATTTGAATCCATACTCATCTGTAATTGTTTCAAATTTCATATTAAATTTGTTATATGTTGCACTTATTGGCTCTAATTCTCTAGGGATAACATCTTGTATATCTACATTTGTATATGTTGCAAATCCTCCCCAAGTTTTTCCTATGTTTTTAATATTTACAGTATATGTTACCTCATCATCCATTTTTAATTCAGTTTTGTCTACTGACATATCTACATTTACTGCCTCTACATAACCTTTCATTCTTGCTTCATTTGAACCATATGTAGCTATACTATCTCCATATACTGTTGCAACACCATTCATTTCATATTCACGGCTCTTGCTCTCATCATAGTCCTTAAGCTCTCCCATAAGAACATAGTATTCTTCACCTTGAATGTACTTACCTTCATCATTTAGTTTTGTAACCGGTAATGATTCTATTGTGTGTGTCCAAATATTTCCACTTACATTTGTTTCTTCGTCATCATTAACAGTTACTTCATTTAAGTTGAAATATTCTGATGCTTCGAAAGCAACATTTATATTTTTTAATTCTTTGTCTGTTAAATTTACAATTGTTACTCCGAAAACCCATTCTCTTCTTGTTTTTCCTACTGCTGGTTGTACAAATACACTTATTTCTGCTTTTTTAACTGTATTATTAATAGTAAATTGATTTGCAGTTTGTCCATTTACTTGTACCGTATAATTTATCGCTGTTTGCTTTTCTTGTTCTCCATCTGCTAAATCTTTTACTTTTAACTCAATAAAATCTGTTTTTGTTTCTCCTGCTTTAACATCAAACTCTACTGTTACTTGTTTTTCTTTTTGTTCTACAAATTCATATCTCTTGCTGAATTCATAATAATTTTTATCTTCATGGTAAGTGAATCCATCATCATCTACTTTTTTTACATATACCATTTCATCTGGTACATTAACAATAACCTTTACTTTTTTATCAACATCTTCTGTATTTGAAACTTTAATATTTTGTTTTACAATTTGTTTTTCATAAACATTTCCATTATTTTGTATATTAACTTTTCCAACTGTTTCTGTAACATCAACTTTTACACCACTTTGTACTTGTGTAGTTTCTTCATTCTTAGCTACTGCTTGTACATTAAATTCTGGAACTATATTTACAACTTTATTTAAAAGTGTAACTTCTATTTCATTACTTTCTGTTGTTCCTGTCATTTCATTTGAATATGTTGTTTTTAATTTTTCAACTTTGTTTTCAATATCTTTAGCTACAGTAACTTTTAATGAAATTCTTACATTTGTTCCTTCAACAACTGCTAAATCTTCATAAGATGTTTGCTCTCCATCAATTTGTACTCTAACAACTTTATTTCCATCTGCATTAGTTATTATTTTTGCTGATTTTACAGCTAATTCTTGGTTACTATACATTACTTGTGCATTTTCAACTGTAACATCTTCTACTTCTGATGGCATTTCTATATTTATTATAGGATTCTTAAACAAACTATTTTGTGGTCCACTTGTTTTTAATGTTTCTGTTAAAACAACTTCATTTGTTGTATTATTTACCCAATTGTTATTACTTAATGTTGTTTCTATTGTTGAAACTGCTTGTTTGATTTGTGCATTGCTTATTTCATTGCGTTCGTATTTTACTACATCTGATGAATTTTCTTCAATAGTATTTATTCCTTTTATAGAAACTTGTGTTTCTACAACATTGTTATCTATTTGTGCAGTTGATAATATAACTCTTGAGTTTTCAATTTCTATTATTCCTTCTTTTTCTACATTATTAATACGTAGATAAAATGTTGTTGTTCTATTTCTATATGTTATTTTAATTTTTCCGTTTTCATCTGCTTCTGTATCTTTATTTATTGTTAATACAGTTTTTCCTTCTTCATCAAGTATATCTATGCTTCCTTTTTCTCCTAGCATTTTTAATACTTCATTTTTATCTATTATTGAATCTGTATATAATGAATCTTCTGAAACTTCTTTAACTTCAATTTTTTGAGCAACATCTTTGTTACTTATCATTATTTTTGCAGTTTCTTTATATGATGTTTCATATTTATTTTCTGAATTTAAAGTATTTGCTTTTATGTAGCCATCATATAAATTATTTGCTTCATGTCCAATAGATATTACTTCATTAACATTCTCTTGTACTTCAAACTTTTGCTCAACTTTAGCACTAATTTTTGTTTCAGAATCATCTTTTAATGTTTCTTCTACATTAGCTTTTACATTGAGATTTCTTTTTTCATCTTTAGTATAGCATTCGCTTTTATATATACAAATTATTTCGTATTCATCTCTTGCTTCTGAAACATTTTCTGTATAATCATTGTTTTCAGCTGTTATTTGAAGAATTCCTGTATTTGAATTATACTCATATTTAGCATCTTTTCCACCATTTGTTGCTTTAGTAGATTTTGTTATAACTTCAACTCTTGTTGGATTATAATTTCCTATCTTTGGCACTTCAATATTAACACTTGTTTTCTTAATAGGTGTATAATTTTCTCCTTCTTCAAAATTTATTCCTGTTTTTAAATTAAACTGTGCAAGTGTACCCTTGCTTCCTGTACTACTATTTTCAGTAGTAGTATCATAATTTTCATACTTGGTTAAATTAACTTCTGCAAATACTTTTGTTTTGTCTTTATTTACAATGTTTTGTACTGCATCTACAGCTTGAGATATAACCAACATGACTGAACTGTTTAATAATAATGTTATTAACATTAAAATACAACACACTTTTTTCCTCATTGTCTTTTCCTCCCATTTTTCCTTATATAATTATATATAATATAATAAATTTTTTTCCGTATTAAGTCAATAAGTTTATTTTTTCTACACTTTTCGACTAACTCTATCTATTTACGGATCTTCATCTTAAGGTAAAATATGTCATTTTCATTACATTTTTATTGCTTTATTACAACAAAATGTGATGTTTTTCTGTTTTGTACTAGGGAATACCGGTTTTTTTAATTCATTATTTTCCTTATTTTGCTTAATTCATTATTAAAATCTTTTTTCTCTAAATCTAAAATTTTGTATCTTTTTGTATTGCCTGTTGTAGATTTGTACATATATATTGGTATATAGTCTACTTTGCTTATTGTAGTTTTTCCAGTTTCTCCACTTTTCTTTATATCTAAATTCAGTATTATAGAATCTCTCGTTCCTTCTTTCACTTGTCCTGACATAAAGTTTCCTAATGAATATATTACAAAGCATTCTTTTGTCATTCCATCTTCTAATGTTATCTCTTTTTTCTCCATAGGCTGCAATACATGTGGGTGGCTTCCAAGAATAATATCTACTCCGTTTTCAAACAATAAATTTGCTAATCTCTTTTGCTCTGAATTTGGTTTTGTTTGATATTCTTCTCCCCAATGCATACTTACACAAATCAAGTCTGGTTTTTGTTCTTTTGCAAGTTGTAATTGTTTTATAATAAGTTCGTCATCAATCAGGTTAACTGCATATTTTTTATCACTTGGAATTGATATTCCATTTGTCCCATATGTAAATGATAAGAAAGCTATTTTTATTCCTTTCACATCTTGTATAAGTATTTTGTTTTGGCTTTCTTCCGATTCATTTGTACCAGTATGTGCTATTTCAGCTTCATCTAGATATTTGAGTGTACTTACTAATCCCGAATAATTTGTATCCATGCAATGATTATTTGCTGTTGACACAACATCAATTCCTAATTTTTTCAAATTTGTTGCAAGTTGTTCAGGAGTATTAAACCTCGGGTATGAACTATATCCTCTTTCTTTTCCTGCAAAAGTTGTTTCTAAATTTCCTACTGCAATATCAGCTGAATTTATATATTTTTCTATGTCAGTAAATACATACGAAAAATCATAAGTCTTTGAATCTGCTAAATATGCATCATTATATTGGGTATTATGACACATAATGTCACCTATTGCCGTCATTTTTATATCTATATCCTCTTTTTTCTCTTCTTTTGTTTCAATTAAATTATTATTTTCCTCTACTATTTCTTCTGTCTTTTCTATTAAATCACTGCCATCTTGGGAAATTGTTATTTCGGAATTATTCCTTTTGTTTCTAAATAATTCGCATCCAACTAAAATGATTCCAAAAATCAATATAATTATAATTATTTTTTTCTTCATTTCATCCCCCCTCACCCCTTTATTTTATCACATTTCGACAAATTTTACAATAGTTTACAGAATCTATTTTCTTTTATTTTTTTATTTATTCTCACCCAATTCGAGTTTTCAACCAAAATAAAAAACTCATATAGTTTTTTTCTATACGAGTTTTTTATTTTTTCTTTAAAATTTATTTTATTGACCTGTTCCAACATGCACTATTCTTTGCATTGCATTATATGTATCTCTTGATAATAAGGTAGTTGAAATTACTTTACCATTAAGTTTAGTTACCTTATATGCTTCTACTTTTCTTCCATTGCTTCCAGCTTGAACTACTTTTTGTTGACCTGCTGGTAAACTTGAATTTTGAACATATTTAGTTGTAGGTTCAATTGTTGCTATTTTTTTAGTTTCAATCGATATATCATATTCAACTTCTTCTTTTACTCCCCATATTTGAACAGTTGCTACTCCACCTTGTACAGTTGCAGTTATTCTTATTGGATTTTTTCTTGAATTAACAAACTTAAAGTCTTGTGACCCCCATACTACTGTTGCATCTTTCCCTGCTGGTACATATGATGTTACAAATTGATGGTTTCTTCTTGTTGTTACATTTAAATTTGCCATTACTACTGCATCGTATAATGTAGAAGATATTTGACAGATTCCTCCACCAAGACCATCAACTACAGCTCCATTTGAATATGTAGCCGCCATTTTATATCCTGCACTTATTGTTCTTTCTCCAACAACTTTATTATAAGAAAATTCTTCATTTGGTAATAATACTGTTCCATTTATTTTATTTACTGCTAATTTTAAATTAGTTGTTCTATTTGTATTTCCTGCATTATAATTTGTTGAAAATGTAGCTAGTAAATCTGGAAATGCTTCAGTTCCTATATCTTTTACTGTTTTGGTTGGTTTTGTTATTTTTAAAGGAATTACATATTCTTCTTTTTCTTCTGCAATTATAGTTTTTGCTTCATTTACATCAAAATCTACACCATCTTCTTCCGGATATACTGTAAATGGATTTTGTGTATAATATGCATCTTTTACTTCTTTATAAACTTCCTCATGTATTTTATCTATGTTTATTTCATCAGGTGTAGCCTCTACCATAGGTATTTCTATTTTTTGTTCATCTTCTGTATTGGCATCTAGTACTTTATAAATTTCTTCTAATAATTTTTCTTCATCTACTTTTTGACCTTTTTTTCCTGCTGTTATCACTAATTCATTTTTATTTTCTTCTATATAATAACTTGGTTGAACAACCGTATCATCTATACTATTGTTAATATTTTGAGCAATTTGTTCTATCATATCATTATCCATTGATACTTCAAGATTTACATTTTTTCCTTCGTTCCATGTTTTTAGTATTTCTATATTATCTTGGAATACATTTCCTTGTCTTCCTATTTCATATGCTTCTTTTACTGCTTTTTCTATATGATATTTTACCTCTAAAGCTTCATATGTAATTGATGTTTCATAACTTCCATGACTTAAATATATTTTCTTTTCTGCATTATTATTTGAATATATTTCCTCAAGTTTTTTCTCTGCTTCTTCTTGTGTTAATTCAGATACATCTGTTTTTCCTATTGAAATTCCTTTTAGTATTTTTGTGTTTTTTAAATTTACTGCGGCAAATATTGTTGTTGTTAAAGCAATTATTACTACTATTATCGCAATTATTATAAGTATAATTCCTACTTTGCTTTTTCGTTCTTCTGTTTCTGGCAATTCCAAATTTTCTACTTTTTCTTCTACAATTTCTGTTTCTTCATTTTCTTCTGTCTTCTCTTCTTGTATTGCTGCCACTGTCTCTTCCTGTTTTTTCACTTTTCTTACTTTTTTTTCTGATACTTCAGACTCTTTTTCTTTTGTACTATCATTTTCTAATTCTTGAATAGCACGGTTTTCTTGTTCGTTTACATCTTTTTTAATTTTTTCCATACTTTACTCCTTTTACTTCTTAATCTATATTAACACAAAGTTCAAAATTTGACAATTTATTTAAACCATTTTCTTTAATAATTTATATGTTTTTTTTAGAACATTATTCCCTTTCAGAAAAAACTGCATTTTTTTTGAAAAAACACTTGAATATTGTAAAATTTAATAATATAATATACCCAACAAAAGATAAAGGAGTTTAAAAAATGGAGTTGACAAAGAATATATTTTTTAATACAGATAAATTAGTTGAAAATAGTAAAGTTAAAATTTCATATACAGGTAAGTTTTTCCAAGATAATTCTGAAAAAGTATTTTTTCATTATGGTTTTGGAGAAAATTGGGACAATGTAAAAGATATTGTAATGGAAAAAACCGAACTAGGATTTCAAACTGAAATAGAGCTTATCTCAAGTGAAACATTTAATTTTTGTTTCTTTAACGAAAACGGTGAATGGGATAACAATTATAATAAAAATTATGTATTCCCTATCGAAAAGAAATCAGTAGAATTAATTGTTTTAGATGATGAACCTGTTTCTTTAGGTCATGCAAGAAAATTAAGAAAATCTTATATCTGGAGCAAAAAAATTCGTTTAGCTATTTATAAAATAATTACATACTTGCCAAAAGTAATCTCTGGCAACTACAAGAAAAAAGCTTCAGAACAATGATTTAGCCTACCAAAATTATATATTATTTTTAAAAAGAGGATTTATAAAAATCCTCTTTTTAGTTTCTATGTAATTATCCAGCCACCATTAATTGATATAACTTGCCCAGTAGTATATTCATCCTCTATAAGCCACTCTACACATTTTGCAATACTATCTGTTTTTCCAATTCTTTCTAATGGTATTTCATTTTTTATCTCTTCCAATTCTTGTTTAGTCAAATTCTTATTCATATCAGTATCAATTATACCAGGAGCAATTGAATTAATTCTTATATTAGATGGTCCTAACTCTTTTGCCAATGATTTAGTAATTGCATCAATTCCTGCCTTACTAACAGCATATACACATTCACATGAAGCACCAACAATCCCCCACACAGAAGAGATATTTATAATACACCCCTGTTTTCTTGAAATCATATTAGGTAAAGCTTCTTGGATAGCACAAAAGACAGAATATAAATTTGTATTAATAACTTTATTCCAATCCTCATCTGTAACATCAATAAACATTTTTTCTTCTGATATTCCGGCATTATTAATCATTACATCTATTTTACCATATTTTTTTAATATATTTTGTATCATTTCATGTACTTCTGTCCTATTAGAAACATCAGCTTTATATATTTCAATATTATCATTCTCTTTTTGTAATTTTTCTGCTTCTTTTTCAGATTTATTATAATTCGCTATAACACTATTTCCTTTTTCAGCCATTTTTCTTGCTATTTCTTTTCCAATCCCTCTTGATGCTCCTGTAACAAGTATTACCATGTTTTCCCTCCTTTTGCACACGTGAGATCGCTTTTTTTCCGTGCAATGTAAAATAAAAAAGCCAGTAATTAAGCTTTAAGCAAAACTACTGACAATTTGGAGCCACTTCTCAGATTCGAACTGAGGACCCCCGCATTACAAGTGCGGTGCTCTGGCCAACTGAGCTAAAGTGGCATTCTGGTGACCCCGACGGGAATCGAACCCATGACTCCGCCGTGAAAGGGCGGTGTCTTAACCGCTTGACCACGGGGCCATAATATTTGGAATTCTAATTTTTTTCAAACTAGAATTCCTTTTAATTTGGTGAGCTATCCGCGACTCGAACGCGGGACAACTTGATTAAAAGTCAAGTGCTCTACCACCTGAGCTAATAGCCCGTATGCATGTACTGCACAACGCTTTTATATAATACACGATTTTTTTGCAGTTGTCAATACATTTTTAAAAAATTTTTAAAAAATTTTTATTTTTTTGTTTTTTATTATAAATTCATGTGTTTTTTGTCAGCATTTTTTATTTTTAAGCATTTAATTTTTCTAAAACTTCTTTAACATCTATACCATGAACATCACAAGCTTCTTCTAAAGTCTCCATTTGAGAAGCAGGGCATCCTAAACAATGCATTCCACATTCTATTAAAGTTTCTGCTTTTTCTGGAGCAACTTGTAAAATTTCGCCAATTTTTGTGTCTTTACTAAATTTCATTTTATAACCATCCTTATAAAAATATTTGGATTTTTTAAGGTATATCCATAAACCTGAATTTATTTTATCACAAAATTTCAAAAAAGTATAGACAAAATCAAAAATTTGTTGTATTATGTTTACGAAAAAGGCGGTGATTACTTTTTAATTATGACTTTAAGTACTTTAATTAATATATTTTTTATCATTTATATTATTAGTTTGTTTATTACTTTATATTCAATTTATACATTTTTTGATATTAAATTGTTTCATAATTTACAAGGTTCCAAATTAAAAATTAAACAAAAAAATGAAAACAGGAGTGATTTTTATTAAACGTTTTATATTTACATGCATATTTGTATTATTACTTTCAATTTGTTCTTATCAATTTTTTTGTCCTATATATTTAGCTGATGAAATTATTGTTTCTTTTGGATTACATCCATCTGATATTTGTTATGATAACCCTATACTTTGGAAATATTTAAAAACAAGTTTCATATTTTTCTACCTATTCTCTAATGTAGTCATTTTAAACTCTTTAATTTCAAGATTTAATATTTTCAAAGGTTCTGAAAAACTTTCTAATAATTCAAGAATAAATTTAGAAAATAATTCAAATAGAAATAACTCCTCCTTACAATTATTAATCGGTCAAAATATTTCTACAAATCAAAAAACTTACATTCCAGAATCTGGTTTGTATCAAAATTTTTTAATTACAGGGACAATTGGAACAGGAAAAACAAGTTCTGCTATGTATCCTTTTACGGAACAATTTTTTAAGTATAATTCTCTTAATCCAAACAATAAATTAGGTATTTTAATATTAGATGTAAAAGGAAATTATTTCAAACAAGTCAAACAATTTGCTTCAAAATATCATTTAGAAAAAGATATACTAGAAATTGGCTTAGATTCAAAAATCCGTTATAATCCATTGCATAAGCCAAATTTAACTCCTATAGTTTTAGCAAATCGTTTAAAAACTATTCTACTACTTTTTTCTGAAAATAATTCTGAATCATTCTGGTTAGACAAAGCAGAACAAATTTTGGCAGAATGCATTAAATTGTGTAGATTATATAATAATGGTTATGTTACATTTATTGAACTTCACAAGCTTGTTATAGAACCAAATTATTATAAATCAAAAATTGAAGTGTTAAAAAAATTATTTTATGAATCAAAATTATCCCACAAACAAATATATGAATTAAACAGCGCCTTAGAATTTTTTGAAAAAGAATTTAATTCTCTTGACCCTAGAACTTTAGCAATTTTAAGGTCTGAAATTTCTCGAATAACAAATATTTTTGTCTCGGATTATAAAATTTCTAAAATTTTTTGTCCAGAAAAAAAAGATTTAAATTTTAAGGGATTTTCTTCTATGATTAAAAATGGAAAAATTGTAGTTCTTAATATGAATATCGCTGAATATAAAAACCTCTCAAAAATAATTGCAGCATATTTAAAATTAGATTTTCAATCAGAAGTAATGTATAACTTATCACATTCGAAAATAAAAACTACAGTTTTTATATGTGATGAATATGCAGAATATGTTAATAAAACCGATGCTGACTTTTTTTCTCTTAGTCGTGAGGCAAAATGTATTAATATTGTTTCAACTCAAAGCTATTCTTCTTTGAAAAACTCTTTAAAAGATGAAAATGCCGTAAAAGTAATTATTCAAAATCTTATTAACAAAATCTGGTTTAGAACTGATGACATTTTCACAATTGAAGAAGCTCAAAAACAACTAGGAAAAGAAGAAAAAATTCACACATCTAGAGCAATTTCAGAAAATGCCAAAGAAACAAAATTCAATTATATTACAAATTCTTTAAATTCTCAAAATTCGAGCATTACAGAAAGTTTTAATACCTATACACAAAAAGATTTTATGTATGATACTAACTTTTTTACACAAGAATTGGAAACATTTTCAGCCCTTACTTTTTTATCTGATGGTTTTCATATAATAAGCCCGAGCAAATTGAAAATGCTTCCGTATTTTAAAAAATAGGTTTTATGAATTTCCAAAAAATTCAAATTTTATAAAAGGATGGTTTAAAAAAATGAAAAAAATATTATGTATTGTTGTTTTAGCTACATATCTTATGCTTGCACTCTCTACCACTGTTTTTGGATCCACACCAAAACTAGTTAATAAGTTAAATAGCGCTTTCGAAGACATAGAAAGTTGGATTATAAAAATATCTACTCCTGCAGCTGCAGTCGCTGTTTGTACTGGGGCACTAATGAGAAAATTTAGCTTTGGTGATGAAGAAAAAATTAGAACAGGAAAAAAATTGATAACAGGTTCCTTATTTTCTTATGCTTTTATTTTAGCAATAGATTTAATATTATCTGCAATTCAGTCATTAATTGGTTAGGTGATTAAATGGAAAATAATTTTAATATCACAGCTAACATCATCGAAGCAATTAATACAATTTTAAGCAATCTTTTTTCTTCAATTGATGAAAGTATCTATTCCATTCTTGATGATATAACCTTTGTTAATTCAGATATAATAAATGATTCATATTTTGAAAAAATCTTAGGAACTTCAACATCTAATGGAATTTTACTAATTGCAAATTCGTTATTATTTGGTGTTTTATTATATTATTCAATAAAATTATTATTTGCACATTTTACTTACCAACAAGTTGAAAACCCTAAACAATTTATATTTAAACTTATCATTTGGGGAATTTGCATTAATTCTTCTTATTTTTTTATAGAGCAATTTTTAAATATAATTTCAAATATTTCTTTAGCTATCAGAAGTATTGGCGAGGATTTATTCCATAAAAGTATTTGTTTTTCTGAATTAATTTCAGAACTAAATTCCAGCTTTAATACAGATTCTTCGCTTGACATTTTCTCCTTAGATGGCATAATAAAAGCTTCTCTTACTACATCTTTATTAAATCTTGTATTTACATATTCTTTCAGATATGTAATGTTGAAAATATTTATATTACTTACTCCTTTTGCTATTTTGTCATTAGTTTTAGAAAGCACTTCTTGGTTCTTCAAGGCTTGGAGCAAAAATCTATTTTCATTGCTATTTATACAAATAATTGTTGCAATTGTATTATTAATACTATTTTCTATGGATTATTCTTCAAATAATTTATTAACCAAATTTATATATATAGGTGCAATGTATACTTTAATAAAATCAAATTCTTTTGTGCGTGATTTTATAGGTGGTGTTTCCACAACTTTTACTCAAAATGTGGAAAACATTTTCAAAAAAACACATTAATTATATTTTAGAAAGGAGTTTTTAAATGAAATTTATATTTCCGCAAAATTATAATTTTAAAAATAAACTTTTAGGAATAATTGATTATTCTACAGCTTTTTTTAATATCTTTTGGTATGTAATTATTTTTATACTATTACATTTTTTTATTAAAAACTGGAATATTAAAATTTTTATTTTTATATCCTTATGTTTTCCCCTAACTATTTTTAGCATTGTTGGTTTTAATGGTGAACCTATTTTATATGTATTTAATTATATTTTAAAATATATTTTTCGTCCTAAATTATATTTATTTAAAAAATATTAAAACTTCTGAAAATACTACTTACTTAAATTAGTAAGTAGTGTTTTCGGAAATTTTTTTATTATTTTTATTTCATTTTTCACTTGATTTTTCTTCTTAAATTATATATAATTCTTCTTAGTTTATTATAGGGGGTTTAGTTTAAAAATGTTTTAAACTATTTATTCCTTAAGGGGGAGGAATGATACAATGAAATTAGAACAACCGGAATTGCCATTATTATTCTCAGAAACTGTCGTTCCTGACATCTTTTTTGCAGAATACTTATCACAAATGCCTTCAAGTAGTGTTAAAGTTTATTTATATATAATATTTTTATCTAAATATAAAAAAGATATAAAATTAAATGATTTATCAAAAAAATTAGCATTACCTTTAAAAGATATAAATGATTCTATTACATATTTGGAATCAAATGATTTAATTATAAGAAAAACAACTGGATATGTAGTAGCAAACCTACAAGAACAAGTTTTAAACAAATTATATAAGCCAAACTTAACAATTTCGGCAGAAAAAGTAGCTGATGTTGCTAAAAATAAAGAGCGTGCAAAAGTAATTGAGCATATAAATAATGCATATTTCCAAGGTATAATGGGACCATCTTGGTATAACGATATTGATTTGTGGTTTACAAAGTATAACTTCGATGACCAGGTTATGATTGCTCTTTTTGATTACTGTTTTAAACGTTCTGCCCTTCACAAAAAATATGTGCAAACAGTAGCAGAAGCATGGGGAAATAACAAGATTCAAACTTGGAATGACTTGGATTTATATTATCAAAAACAAGAAAAATTAGTAAAAATAAAAAAATCAATTGCAAAAAAACTTGGAAAACAGTCGCTTACACAATACGAAGAGGCATATATAGAAAAATGGGTTATTGACTTCGGTTATGACTTAAATATTATTGAAATAGCCTTAAAAAGAAGTGTATTCAAGTCAAACCCAACATTCGAATATTTCAATAATATAATAACAAATTGGCATGATAGAAATCTAAAAACACCAGATGAAATTCTTGCATTTATAGAGCAAAGAAATAAACAAAATAAAGAAACTAAAAAGTTAGAAAAACAAGTTGCAAAAGCATCTTTTGACCAAAGACAATATGATAACTTAGCATTTTTATATGCAAACCAAGGAAATTCTCCAATGGGATTTCCAGATAATTCAAATTATACTGAGTCAAAAATATCTGCATCACTATATTCTAACATAGAAGGAGATATAAATGTCTAACGAAATTTTATCAGATTTATTATTAGAATATGACCAAAAAAAACGCAAAGCAGAACTTGATTTAGAAAAACGTAAACAAGAACTTTATGAAAAAGTTCCTCGACTCCAAGAAATTGAAGATTCTCTAAATACCTTTGCAATTACAACAACTAAAAATATCTTAAATGGAAATACAACTTCATTTAATGAATTAACTTCAAAAGTTGAAAACCTAAAAAAAGAAAAAGAAAAAATTTTACAAAATAACGATATCCCAAAAGAATTTTTGGAACCTTATTATGAATGTAAAATTTGTAAAGATACCGGATATATTCAAACACAAAATTCAGCATCTGCAATGTGTCCATGTTTAAAGCAAAAATTATTAGATATATCTTATAATAAATCTAATATATCAAATTTAAGCAAGGAAAATTTTGAAACATTTAATATTAATATTTTTTCAGATTCAATAAACTCTGAAAAATATAGATTAAATATTTCACCTCGTAATAATATTATTAATATAAAATCAAAATGTATTGAATTTGTTAATAATTTTGATAATCCTGATACTAAAAACTTATTATTCACAGGTAATACAGGACTTGGAAAAACTTTTATGAGTAACTGCATTGCAAATGAATTAATTAAAAAAGGAAAAAACGTACTTTATCAAACGGCTCCTGTTTTATTAGAAACCGTAATTGATAATAAAATGAATAAATATAAAAATTCCAAACAAGATAATTTTTATAAAAACGTTTTAGAAGCTGATTTATTAATCATTGATGATCTTGGAACAGAATGTTTAAATAGTATGAAATTAAGTGAATTATTTACAATTTTAAATACGCGTTTACTTAATTTAAATAATAAAGTAACTAAAACAATTATTTCTACTAATTTAGGTATAAATAATATTTTTAGAAATTATGAAGAACGTATTGGGTCTCGTATTGCTGGATTCTATGATATTTATTATTTTTTCGGTGATGACTTAAGACTTAGTACAAAACATTAAATTAGCCAAAAAGCATAAAAATAAAATATTATTTTATCTTGCTTTTTATATAAAATTTTCTACAAAAAAGATTGTCAGATAAAGACAATCTTTTTTATATTTTTATATATAAAGAAAATTTTTCATGTTTTCTTATTTTTCATCTTCTTCAACTTCTGCTATTTCTGGAGTCAATGTTTCCATACTAACCACTTTTCCTCCATCTGTTGTTCTCATTAAAGTAACACCTTGCGTTGAACGTCCTAAAACACTTATATCTTTAACTTTAAGTCTTATTATTGTACCTTTATCTGTTATAAGCATTACATCTTCATCATCTGTTGCAATTCTTGCACCAACTAGTTTTCCTGTTTTTTGAGTTACTTTATATGTTATTACTCCTTTACCTCCACGAATTTGTACTCTATATTCATCAAGTTCTGTTCTCTTACCAAATCCATTTTCAGTAATTGCAAGCAATGTTGCTTTTCCTCCTGATATTATTGATTCCATTCCAATTACTTCATCATCCTCATCAATTCTAATTCCTATAACACCTTGAGAAACTCTACCAATTGGACGTACGTCTTTTTCATCAAAAGTAATACACATACCATTTCTTGTAACAAGTACAACATTGTCTTCCCCATCTGTTAGTCTTACAGCAATAAGTTCATCATCTTCTTTTAATGTTATTCCTTGTAAACCTGTTTTACGAGCAGAATTATATTCAGCAAGTGCAGTTTTCTTTATTAAACCATTCTTTGTTGCCATTAATAAATATTTACCTTCTGCAAAATTTTGAATTGGTATAACTGCAGAAACTTTTTCTCCTGCGTCTAAACTTAATAAGTTTACAATTGCTGTTCCCCTAGCAGTTCTACCAGCTTCTGGAACTTCGTATCCTCTTAATTTGTATAATTTACCTTTATTTGTAAAGAATAATATTGTATCATGAGTTGAAGCTGTAAATATTTGTTTTACAAAATCTTCTTCTCTTGTTGCAATTCCTGTTATTCCTTTTCCTCCACGTTTTTGGCTTCTATATGTGTCAATTGGCATCCTCTTAATATATCCAAAATGTGTTAAGGCAATAACTGTTTGTTCCTCTTTTATTAAGTCATCTATATCTATTTCACCTTCAGCAGCAACAATTTTTGTTTTTCTATCATCTCCAAATTTATCTCTTATTTCAATAAGTTCTTCTTTTATGATATCAAATACTAATTTTTCACTATTTAAAATAGCTCTTAAATGTTCGATTAATTCCATTAATTGTTTATATTCTTCTTCAATTTTTTCACGTTGCAAACCAGATAATGTTTTTAATCTCATATCCAATATTGCTTGTGCTTGAATATCTGTTAAACCAAATCTTTCAATTAATCTTTCCTTAGCATCATCATAAGAGCTACGGATTATTGCTATTACTTCATCAATATTATCAATTGCGATTCTTAGTCCTTCTAATATATGTGCTCTTGCAAGCGCTTTGTCTAAATCAAATTGTGTTCTTCTTAAAATTACAGTTTTTCTATGTTCTATATAACAATCTAAACATTGTCTTAATGTTAAAACTTTTGGTTCTCCATCAACAAGTGCTAACATGATAACCCCAAATGTATCTTGCATTTGAGTATTTTTGTATAATTGATTTAATACAACTTGAGGATTAGCATCTCTTTTTAGTTCCATAACAATTCTTACTTTTTCTTTTCTGTCAGATTCGTCACGCATTTCAGAGATACCCTCTATTCTCTTTTCTCTTGCAAGTCTTGCAATATTTTCAATTAAACGAGCTTTATTTACTTGATATGGTAATGATGAAACAATTATTCTTTGTCTGTTTCCACTCATTTCTTCAATTTCAGCTTCAGCTCTCATTATTATTTTTCCTCTTCCTGTTTTATAGGCTTCTTTAATTCCTTCTAATCCTAGAATTAATCCACCTGTTGGAAAATCTGGTCCTTTAATTATTTGTATTAATTCATCATCTGTTACATTATCATCATCAATTATTTTTATAATACCATTTATTACTTCTGTTAAATTGTGTGGTGGTATATTTGTTGCCATACCTACGGCAATCCCTGATGAACCATTAACTAATAATGCTGGTATTTTTGCTGGTAAAACAGTTGGTTCTTGCAATCTGTCATCATAGTTTGGCATAAAATCTACTGTATTTTTTTCAATATCTACTAACATTTGCTCTGCTATTTTTGACATTCTTGCTTCAGTATACCTCATTGCGGCAGCTCCATCACCATCTATTGAACCGAAATTACCATGTCCATCAATCAACATATATCTCATTGAAAAATCTTGTGCCATTCTTACCATTGCATCATATACAGAAGCATCACCATGTGGATGATATCTTCCTAATACAGACCCAACTGTATTAGCACATTTCCTGTATGGCTTGTCTGATGTAATTCCATCTTCATGCATTGCATACAATATTCTTCTATGTACAGGTTTTAAACCATCTCTTACATCTGGCAATGCTCTTGATACAATTACACTCATTGCATAATCAATGTAGGCAGTTCTCATTTCTTCTTCAATGTCTCTTTTTATTACATTTCCGTCTTGTCTTTCTTCCATAGTTTTCTACCTCTTTCTTTTTTCTTTTACTATTGTATTATATTACACTAACGCTTATTTTGCAAGGATTTTAGCAACTTTCTTTAAAATATTTAATTAAAATTTCCAATTGAATCCAGTATATTTTTTATATTTATGTATATCTTAAATATATGCTTTTTGCTTATTATCTGTTAGCAAATTTCGCTATATAATTGTTAAAAAATTTGTGAGGTGAACATATGCAATTTAATCAAGAAGACATTGATATTGGAGAAAGATTACGCGGAATAAGAGAAAATATGCACATGACAAGAGAACAATTTTCTGAAAAAATTGATATTACTGATTCTTTCTTAGGACAAATTGAAAGAGGTGAACGTTCATTAAGTGTAAAAACATTAAAGAAAGTTGTAAAATATGCTGGCGTTTCTGCGGACTATTTATTATTTGGCAATCAAAATAATAATGAAGTAATTCAAAAGATAAATAATATTTTAACAGTAAATTCTGATATAACATCTGATTTTATTTATCATATTGTTATGTGTTCAAATGATTTTTGTAAAAAAATATTAGATGAAAATAAATAATTATATGAAAATTTAAGAATTTTTTATTATTTAGAAATTCTTAAATTTTTTATGCCAAATTTTTCGCTAATCTTTTTTCATCTTCTGCAATATTAAAATTTTTTCCATTATTTTTAATTAATTCATGAAGTGCTTTTACTTGTTTGGTTTCGTTTATTAAATTTTCTATCGGAACTATTTTTTCATATTGTTTTTCTATCTTTTTATATGCTTTCTCCATTCCATCAAAATCTTTGTTATTATAGCACTTTTTCCATTCACTCACTTCGCTTTCCATCTTTTTTACATATTCAACTTGTTCATCTAATTCTTTTTTTATATTATTTGATACATTATTTAATAATACATTTTTTCCATTTTTTATTACATTTTTTATATCTCTATTTATATATCCTTTTTTGTATGCACTATTTATTACATTATCTAATACATCAGAAATGCTATCAACAATCCCACCATTTCCTATTGCAATCTTTACTTGTTCAATATTTTCAAAATTTCCTGTAAATATTCCAGCCGTACTCTTTCCAAAATTTACAGCTGAATTTATTGCAGTATCTATTCCTGTTTTTAATCCATTATTTAATAAAGAATTTTTTATATCAATAACTTGATTTTCTATTAGATCTGGTAATATTGCTCTTAGTCCAATATCAATTGCATAATTAATTGTTTTTCCAAAAGTATTATTAAAAAAATTATTTTTTTCATTTTCTATATTTAATCTATTATTTATTTCCATTAATATTTTTCCTTTCTATAATTTTTCTTTCAAAATCACTAGCTTCTATACTTATTAGAACATGTTCATCTCCAACAAAAGTCAAACATTCTCCTCTTCTTAAGGATTTTATTTCCATTTTTTCTTTTTCTGATAAATTAGAATATTGTGCTAATAATTTTATATTTTCTTCTTCCAGAGAAAAAAATGTTTTTATACTAGAATTATTTAAAATACTTTTTCCATAAGTTCCATTTTCTAAGCTAAATAAATCCGAAATATCTTGTGTTATTGCTACACTACTTCCTCCATATTTTCTTATTGTTTTAAATATTTTATAAATAAATTTTGCTACTTCTTTATTAGAAGTTACTCCTATTAATCTCCAAATTTCATCTAAATAAATTGCCTTTTTTATTTTTCTATTTATTTTTATTTTATCCCAAAATAATTCAGTAAATAAATACATTCCATATTTCATATTTTCTTCACCTAGTTCATAAACATCTGCAATAATTAATTTTTTATTTAATTCAATATTTGTATAATTATTGAAAAATTTTAATGATCCCTTTATAAATGGTATTAATTTAACTTTAAATTTTCTTGTTCTTTCATCATCGAAATTATTATATAAATCTTCCAAAATCGGCATATCTTTTGTAGTTTTAAATTTTCCTTTTTTATATAATGTTTTGTCATTAAATGTAATATTTTTCTTTTTATATGTTTGAATTAATTTTTCTTCTAATATTGCTTTTTCCTCTTCATTTAATTCTCCAAAAATCAAATTAAAAAAACCAATTAATTTTCCTATTTTAGTTGCTAAATATCCATGTTCATTTTCTTCTATACTTTCTTTTCTAATATCAAAAATATTTATATAATTTTCAGAAGTAGGTCCTATTTTAATAATAGTTCCTCCTAAATTTTGTGCAATATTGTTATATTCTCTTTCTGGATCTATTACGTATTGTTCAATTCCTAATAAAGTATTTCTTAAAATTAACAATTTAGTATAAAACGATTTTCCTGCTCCACTTGTTCCGAAAATACACATATTAGCATTTTTATATCTATTTGTATTGTATCTATCTATTAATATAAGTGAATTATTATACATATTATTTCCTACATAAATCCCCTCTTCTTCAACGATTGAAGAGGAAATAAATGGATATGTACTTATTAATCCAGATGTAAGAATATTCCTCTTTCCTATTATTTTTAACTCCTCTTTATTTTCCATCAATGGTAAACATGAAATAAATAATTGTTCTTGCCTAAAGTTCGTCCTTCTTGTTTGTAGCCCTTTACTCTGTAAAATACCTTCGATTTTATCTAAATTATATTCTAGTTCTTTTTTATTAGTAGAAAATAATGTTAAATAAATATAAAGAAAATACATATCTTCATTATTTATCTGAAGTTCTTTTCTTATATATTTAGCATCATTATATGTAAATGCTGCAATATCTATATCTTGCCTACTTTCATTTGATTGTTTTAATTCAACTCCTACATTTCCAATATTATAGGTTAATTCTTTTATAACTTTTGAAGTTTCTTTTTTTTCATAAAAAACAGAAATATTCATATTAATACTAGTTTCTATTAATGACTTTAAAATTAAATCATTATATTCTCTATAATAATTTACAATTGTTATTCCTGAATAAAAATAATCGTCTATTTCTAAAAATCTTGGATTATTTAAATTTATATATGATGGTGATATAAAATCTTTTTCGTCAAAAAAACCTTCTTTTATTTCATTTTTTTCTTTTTTATTTATCATTAATTTTCTTATTTTGTTTTCTATTTATTACACCTCCTATTCTAAAAATTTTTTTAAATTGAAAAATGAAAACAAAATATTTTTAGTTTCCTCTTTCTTACATTCTAATACAATATTTCCACATCTACTTAAACAATCTTTAATTTTAAAATATTTTTCATTTAAATCTTGAATTATATTTTCTTCTAAATTTTCTGAATTGTTCATTATAATTAAATAAATATTTTTTGATGCAGATTTGTTTCTATCATTTTTCTCTTTAATAAATTTTATATATTCTTCTGAATACTTTTTTAAAATATTATTTTTTGTTATTTGTGAAATTTTTTGAATATTTTCCATATGATTACTTAAATCTTCTTTTTTACTTTGAATTAAAATTTGTATATCAAAATTACATGTTTTTAAAAAAACTTTATAAGAATTTAAAATTGACTCTTTTTCTAATTGAGTTTTAAGATTATAATTTATAGGAATTACTCTTAGTATTTTTATATACTTATTCTTTTTTAATTTAATGATTCCTTTATCTAAAATTTTTTCTATCGAAATCCATTTTTGTATTGATTTTATTCTTTTTCACCTCCTAATTTTTTCCTTTATGATCCATTGCTTACTTATTATACACTGTTTTGCTTTGATTTGCAAGAAAAATCGTTCGACACGATTCGACAAAAAATTTTTTCAAAAAATTTTTATTTTTTTGAATATAAAAAAACTTTTTGCACATAATATGTGTGTAAGGTTAATATCAGTTGAGTGAAGAGTATTAATAGATTAAAAATTAGTTTATTAATATTCGAACAAAGATGTATATTGGTTTATTTTTATGGATTAATATATGTCGGCGATAAGAATATATTATGTATATGCAAGCTATATTTTTATTTAAATTTTCAAGGATTATTTTTATATTTTATATATGGTTAAATTATATGTAATATATTTGAACTAAGATTACTCTTGTATTATATGGGATTATTAGTATGTCCCTCTGGGATGAATATAGTTTCTACTAGTGCATTTGTAGTCGAACGACTGATTAATATATGTGGTATATAGTTTATTTGTATAGTAATATACATTAGATTAAACTACTACATATATTAGTCTGAGTTAAGATTGATATTGGCTTTATAGATAATAGGATTCCACAAATTTTGGAATCCTATTAAATTTTAAAAAAACTGTCAATAGAGTTTCTTCTCTGTTGACAGTTTAATTTTATATATCTAGATTTTTTACAAATTTTGCATTTTTTTCTATAAATTCTCTTCTTGGGTTAACTTCATCTCCCATTAAAATATTAAATATTTCATCTGCTTTTATAGCATCATCCATCGTAACTTGTACTAATGTCCTTCTTGCTGGATCCATTGTTGTTTCCCATAATTGTTCAGGGTTCATCTCTCCTAAACCTTTATATCTTTGTATAGCTAATGTATCTCTTGCAATTCCTTTAGCCTCTAATTCAGCAAATGCTTGATCTAATCCTTCATCAGTGTAGCAATAAATATCTTCCATTCCTCTCTTAGATAATTTATATAAAGGTGGTTGAGCTAAATATACATTTCCATTTTCAATTAATGGTCTCATATATCTAAAGAAAAATGTTAACATTAATGTTCTAATATGTGCACCATCTACATCAGCATCAGCCATAATTATTACTTTTCCATATCTAATTTTAGTAATATCAAATTCATTTCCAATTCCTGCACCTATCGCAACAATTACTGGATTTAATTTATCATTTCCATAAATTTTATCAGCTCTTGCTTTTTCAACATTAAGCATTTTTCCCCATAATGGTAAAATTGCTTGGAATTTTCTGTCTCTACCTTGTTTTGCACTTCCTCCTGCAGAATCTCCCTCTACTATATATACTTCACATTCTTCTGCAACTTTACTACTACAATCAGCAAGTTTTCCTGGTAATGTTGTTGTTTCTAATGCACTTTTTCTTCTTACAAGTTCTCTAGCTTTTCTTGCAGCTTCTCTTGCTCTTGATGCACTTACACATTTTTCCAAAATAGCTTTAGCTACATTTGGATTTTCTTCTAAGAAAGTTGATAGTGCATCATTAACCATAGATTGAACAACACCTGTAACTTCACTATTTCCTAATTTTGTTTTAGTTTGTCCTTCAAATTGAGGTTCTCTAACTTTTACAGAAACTACTGCTGTAATTCCTTCTCTTATATCTTCACCTTGAAGATTAGAATCTTTGTCTTTTAAGAAATTATGGCTACGTGCATAATCATTAAATACTTTTGTTAATGCTCTTTTAAATCCTTCAAGATGTGTTCCACCTTCAACTGTATTTATATTATTTACAAATGTATGAATATTTTCTGTATATGCTGTGGTGTATTGTATTGCAATTTCAACAGGTGTTTCTCCATTTCTTTCTATATATATAGGTGTTGGATGTAATTTTTCTTTGTTCTTATTTAAAAATTCAACAAAAGATTTTAATCCACCTTCAAAACAGAATTCTGCTTTTTTTACATTTTCTTCATCTCTTCTATCTTCAATTGTTATTTTTAATCCTTTTGTTAAAAATGCAATTTCTCTAAATCTTGTTTCTAGTGTTTCATAATCGTAATTTCTAGTTTCAAAAATTGTTTCATCTGCAAGGAATCTTACCTTTGTTCCTGTCTTTTTTGAGTTTCCAATTTTTTCAAGTTTCTTAACAGTTTTCCCTTTTTCGAAATACATTTGATATATTCCGCCATCTCTTTGAATTGTAACTTCTGTCCAATCAGATAAAGCATTTACAACAGATGCACCTACACCATGTAAACCTCCTGAAACTTTATATCCACTATCTCCACCAAATTTTCCACCTGCGTGTAAAACAGTATAAACAGTTTCTGCCGTTGAAATATGTGTTTTAGGGTGAATTTCTACTGGTATTCCTCTACCATTATCCTCAACACTAATAACATTTCCTGGTTCAATAGCAACATTAATTTCTGTACAATATCCTGCCATAGCTTCATCTACACAGTTATCTACAATTTCATATACTAAATGGTGCAATCCTCTTACAGATGTACTACCTATATACATACCAGGTCTTTTTCTTACAGCTTCTAATCCCTCTAGTACTTGGATTTGATCTGCACCATATTTGTGATTATACTTTTCCATTATATTCCTTCCTTTCAATCGCACACTATGCTTTTTCTATTATATCTCCATCTATAACATTATACGAAAAATATTTTAATTTTTCAAGTCTTAATTTTTCTGTACATGTTATTATAACTTGAATATCTTTGATATTATTTAAAAACCTTTCTCTTCTTTTCTCATCTAACTCAGACATAAAATCATCTAATAATAAAATTGGATATTCTCCAATATCATCATATATAACTTGTAATTCAGAAAGTTTTAAAGAAAGCATAGCAGTTCTATTTTGACCTTGAGAACCAAAAATTCCAACTTCCTTCTTATTTATATATATAATAAAATCGTCTCTATGAATTCCTTTGGTCGTAAATCCTTTTATAATATCAAGTTTTCTTCTTGATTGTAACTCATTAGTAAAATTTTGTCTAGTTTTAGCATCAGATATATATTCTATTTCAATATCTTCTTTTCCATCTGTTATTTCTTTATGAATATATTTTATTTTATTTTGTATTTTTTCTAAAAATTCTTTTCTATATTCATAAATTTTCATTCCATAATCAATTAATTTTTCATCCCATATTTCTAATAAATTTTCATCTTTTTTTTCTGTTTTAATTTGTTTTAAATAATTATTTCTTTGTTCAAGTGTTTTATTATATAATGATAAAATATGCATATAATTAGGTCTTAATTGACTTATCATTATATCTAAAAATCTTCTTCTATTTTGAGGACCACCTTTTAATATATTAATATCATCTGGAGTAAAAATTACTATATTAATATTCCCTAGTAATTCACTTAATTTTTTTATTTTAATTCCATTTAAATATACTTGCTTTTTTTCTCCAATTTCAATTTTTATATTTCCATCTCTATCACTTTTTTGATAATTAATTTGAACTGACGCTTTTTCACAATTAAATTTAATTAATTCTTTTTCTTTATTTGTTCTAAAAGATTTTCCAATACTACATAAAAATATAGATTCAATTATATTTGTTTTTCCTTGAGCATTTTCACCAAAAAAAACATTTATATTTTCGTGTAACTGAATTTCTTTATTATTATAATTTCTAAAATTATTCAATTTTATATCCTTTATCCACATATTATTCTCCATTTGTGTATAATTTTTATTTTAATTTTTAAAATTTTTATTATTTTTCATATATAAAATTATATTAATAAAAAATAAAAACGTCTTATTTTCGATTTTCGTGTGTCGATTTTTTTGCTGTTTTTTATTTTTTTATTTTTTAATA
>ENA-OWRJ01000232-OWRJ01000232.1-human-gut-metagenome-genome-assembly--contig:-NODE-232-length-81316-cov-28.281857_pt1 | contig 81316 bp, 63 predicted proteins | sample MGYA00248269_ERZ651897 | MGnify/ENA primary metagenome ERZ651897 (study PRJEB26924, sample SAMEA4378252) | human gut metagenome | biome: human gut; feature: human-associated habitat; material: faeces...
CCATAACCTCATGGTGCTGCGACAACAGTGTAGCGATTGATAAACCGACATAACCCCCTGATGTCAAGATAGGGGCAAAAACTTTTTAGAAAAAATCGCAAAAAAATAAGCCCTACAAGGCTTTCCGTCAGTTCTGAACCAACTTGAGCCTTGTAGGGCTTTACTCGCTATTCTATTTTCAATAGTTACTTATCGAATCCAATCCATCAATTTTCTTACGCCGCTTATCACACTGGCATAATCAATTTCTGCTGCATACGAGTATTTCTTCTGATATGCTCTCCACAGCACTTGAAGCTGTTCATCTGCTTCAATAATTTTGATAATCTCCTCGGCCTGCTCCTGCAGATGATCTGTTCCTCTCTTTTTACAAGTTGCTGCAAAAGCATCTTTCAAAACAGCCTTATTGACTTTATCTTCGTATGTATCAAGCAGCATCCGTATATCGTAAAAATCTCTCATTCGGGTATTTAAGATGCCCCTCGCTAAAACCGTCTGCAACTTCTCGGCTAATATAGTTTCCAAATTATACGACCATAGACTGATAGAACGATCTTCCAGCAAGAGATCATAATTGAACTCGATTGCTCGTGGGGTAATCACGTCGCCCGTGGAAATGTCAATTTTCAAAGGCGTAATCAATCTTCCCACATTGGCGTTCATGGTAACGCGAATTCCCGGATACTCCATTTCATCCATGATATTGGAAACATCTTTAACCTCAAAAGAAACACCATCGTCAAGGTCAATATCTTTGACCTGATTGACAACTCGCAAGGCATCCTCCGCAGACAGATTTAGATTCTTCATGCTGGTGTCTATGTCCATCGTGGAACGGTGCGCAACACCAATCATTGCCGTAACTAGTATTCCGCCTTTGATAATGAAGTTATCCCGATATTCTGATTGTGCCAGTCTTTCCAGAAAACGCTCCATCATATAGATTCGCATGAGTGTCCTTGCGTCTGCATTGTTCTGTTTTGCAACGCTCTTGATACGCCCTTTTATCTGTTCAGGTGTAAATCCCATTTACAGTAGTACCTCCATATAATTTCGGATGATCTTATCCACTCGAAATAGCTTTGCATACTTCATCAGTTTATTAAGGTCCTTATCTTTTCTCCCGACATACGCTTTTAATACTGCATTGAAATCCTGTACTTCTATAGAACTTCTACTCCGCACCAAGTCGCAAATTGTCCGTTCCAAATCGTACATAGGAATTTCATTTCCCTGATTGCTTTTTACGATTTGCTTGCCAACGTCAAGAAGTTCCTTTTTTACTGTATAAACCTTATAGCCATCCTCTTTCAAGCGGTGAACATTATATCCACTGTAAATCGTGAGTGTATGAACAAGCGGTTCCCGATCTGTCAGCCCATAATAATAGAACGCTTCATCATGAGAAAACACTCCCATCGGGCAGCGGCGGTGCAGCATTTCTAATTCGTCAATCCAAGTATCTTTTGCTGCGTATACGCCATGTCTGACTTGCTCGTATTCATTGGCCTTTACATATTTATAAAACTCAAATTTCGTTAAACCTACTTTTGTTGCAAGCTGCGGTGTTAAAATCTCATGTGTTTGAGCCAAATTGTTCATGTTCATCATAAGCGTCACCTCGCCTTCGTGCTTATATTGTATTCCAAATAAGCACGAAAGTCAACGTAAACTTTCTTTTGTGCTTATTTCATTTGCGATATTAGCACATTCGTCCACTCAGCCTTACTTGATGCTCCCTATTCAACGTGCTATACTTAAATTGTAAAAATCAATCAAGGGAGTGCATTTGTCATGAGCAAAAGACTTGTCACTTACTTCTCTGCCAGCGGCATCACCGCGAAAGTTGCCGAAAATCTGGCTGATGCTATCGGTGCAGACATTTTTGAGATTCAGCCGGAAGTTCCGTACACCAAGGCCGATCTGAACTGGATGGACAAGAAATCCCGCAGCACCATCGAAATGAGCGATCCTACCTCTCGCCCTGCCATCGCTGCCAAGCGTGATAACATGGACGAATACGACACCATCTTTGTCGGATTCCCCATCTGGTGGTATGTTGCTCCCACCATTATCAATACATTTCTGGAAAGCTATGATTTGAAAGGTAAAACAATCATCCCCTTTGCCACATCTGGCGGCAGCGACATGGGTAAGACCAATGAAAAACTTGCGCCGAGCTGCCCTGGTGCAAAGCTGCTACATGGTAAGGTGTTTAACTCATATTCCAGCAAAGCCGACTTGTCTGCATGGGTGGAAGCCCTCAGCCTCTAATAGACACATTCCTGCGGAATGAAATACTCGCCTGGTCGAGAAGATTATATCAATCCTCTCACCCAGACGGGTATTCTTTTTCTTATGCAACTTCTTCCATCCAATTATGCGCCATACTTTTCCAACGCTCTCCGAATCACATCCTCACAGTTGAACTCTATTTTCATCGTTTGGTCGTCATACAGATAAACCATGCTGACAAAAGCATCCACACATTCTTTTGTCAGCCCGCCGATGTATGTTTTCTCACTGGCCTGTTTTGTCAGAGCGCGGATTTCTTCATCCAGTTCATCGGCACACTCCTGTTCTTCCTTTTCTGTCCGTATGCTATCCTGCAATGCAGCCAGTTTTTCCGAAAGAGCCTTTTTCTTTTCTATGTACGCATCTCGCAGCAGCACACCGTCCGCATACGATTCATATAGTTTGATTTGCTCTACCCGAATGGCTTCCGCTTGCTTTTCCAAGTCCTCAATGTCCATGCAGCGCACCGTGATAGACTGCTTTTCCTGCATTCCCTGATTTACCACATCAAGCGCATAGAATACTGTTTTTATCGCACAAGCCACTTTTGCATTCACCGAATATTCTCTGTAATAGCCGCCGTAGCATTTAGAGAACTTTCCGGCTGACCGTTTATAGCCGCAATAGAAAACCATTTCCCCATATTGCCTTTCGTGGCGAAGCTGCCGATTACAGTTTCCGCAGCAGATTTTTCCTTTTAACGCAAAATCATCACCCACCTTATATTGAATTGGAGTTACGTTACGGATTGCTTTCTGTGCCTGGTAGTATTCATCTTTTGTCACGATGGCCGCATGAGCGTTTTCTGCGATGATCCACTTATCCTCCGGGAGCGTCCGAACAGAGGTAGTATTCACATCAATTTTCTTTCTTCTCCCCATAACCAACGCACCAGTGTATTCATACCGTCTAAGGATTCTCCACACGATTGCCGCGTTCCATAACATTTCACTGTCCGGGGCAATAATAGGATTGCTGCCCATCAGCAGATTCTTTCGTTTCGCATACAATCCCGGCGTAGGAAGATTTAATTCGTTCATGCCGTAGGCGATCTGCGTTGTATTGCGGCCGGACAATGCTAATTCAAATACTTTTTTCACGCAGGGTGCTGCCTCCGGGTCAATCTCCCACCGCTGCCCACCTTTCTTGTTCCACACATATCCAAAAGGGACATTCGTGCAGGTGGCTTTCCCGTTCTTCCAGTTCGTTTCCAGAGCAGCCCGAATCTTTTTCGCAATATCCCGGCTATACATATTATTCACCAGATTGCTGACCGCCACTTCGATTCCCGGTGTTCCGTTGTTCAGTTTCATGCTGTCAAAGGAATTATTCACAGCAATAAACCGAACTCCCATCAACGGAAAAATCTGTTCAATGTAATCGCCAACACCGATATAGTCACGACCAAGGCGGGATAAATCCTTTACCATGATGACTTTTATATCGCCCTGCTTCAAATCCACGATCATTTTCTGAAAAGCCGGACGATTAAAATTTGTTCCAGTATAGCCATCATCTACATATTCTACAATCTCGCCAAACAAATCTTCCTGCTTCCCAATGTAATCGTGGAGCAGCATCCGTTGGTTCTCAATGCTGTTACTTTCATCCTTGCTGCCCTTTTTCAAATCTCCGTCTGCCAATGATAAGCGGAGATAGATTGCAATTTTATCATTCATTCTGAACCTCCGACATGATTGCAAGCACTTCCTGATAGGGGTCGCTGCACTTAAATTCGACCTCCACAGAATTGTCCATTCCTACATAGATTCTCTTGATAAGTTCATGCACCAGTTCTTCATCAAATTCATTTTGATTCAGAATCCCGCGCATCCGCTCCATCTGCGCATCGCAGATTTTGATTCTTTTTTCCAGTTCCAATGCACGTTGACGCTGCTTTTGCAGTTCATGTTCCAACCGCTGCTTTTCTGCTATGTAGTGTTCCTTTAGCTGACTGTATTCATCTTCGTCCAGAATTTCAGCTTTATAGTCCTCATATAAGCGCAACCGCCGTTCTTCGGCTTCCTGAATCCGAAACAGGATAGAGTTTTCTTTCATCTTGATGGAACGGGCTGAATCCAGATTGCTGCCGCGCATCATGTCTTTTACCAGCTTTTCTTCTTCACACATGGTAGACACCAGATGATGAATCTGATCCATCGCCACCATCATCAGCATTTTCTCCGGCACCGCATGATAGGCACAGGGAGTCGTGTTCTTCTTTCTTTTGCAAATGAACACTCCATAGTGCGTTTCCTTCACCGTACCATGCACACGCCGTTCAAACGTCATGTTGCGTCTGCAGCAGCCACAGTAAACCATTCCCGATAGATGGTTATAACACTTCTCTCTGGTTGCTTTGGAACGAGCCATCGCCCTTTCCCGTTTTTCCTTATTCTGCTCCCGCCGTGCCTGCACTTTTTCAAAATCCGATTTCAGAATGATTGCTTCATGAGCGTTTTCAACAATATGCCATTCTTTCTTTTCCACTGGATGGAGGCCAATCCCTTTGTATGATGCAGTTTGCGTTTTCCCAGATACCAGTTCTCCAATATAGGCACTGCTGTTTAAAATACGAAGAACCGTACTGGGGTGCCATTTATTATAGGTAGGATCATCTCCCTCATGTAATTTGCGATTCAGCCGTTCGTTCGGCCTTGCTACTTCTAAAAATTCCAACCTGCGGGCAATTTCGTTTGTACTCACTCCTGCAAGATACCATTGATAGATCAGTTTGACCCACTTCGCATCCTCAGTCGCTTCAAGCTTATTTCCCTGTTGGTTCAACTGATAGCCATACGGTGTACACCACGATGTAGGGATTCCCTTCTCGCGGCGCATCTGGTAACTAAGGCTGATTTTCTTTGAAATGTCCTTCGCGTACAAGCTGTTTACCATGTTCTTGATGGGAACCGCAAGGCTATCCACATCCGACTGCCGGATGTTGTCAAAATCATCGTTGATGGCGATAAAACGAACATGGAGCATCGGGAAAATAGTTTCCAGATAGCTTCCCGTTTCGATATAGTCACGACCAAATCGAGATAAGTCCTTCACTACGATGCACTGAATTTTGCCTGTCCGTACATCCTGCATCATACGCTCAAATTCTGGTCGGTCAAAACGTGTTCCTGTAAAACCGTTGTCTGCATAGGTATCGGTCAGCGTCAGTTCCGGGTTTTCCCTGATATAATTATGAATTTGCAAAATCTGTGTGTGCAGGGAATCTTCTGTTTCATGCCCGCCGTTCTCAACCGACAGCCGCGCATACGCTGCCGTGCGCAGAAGTTCTTTTTCGTTTTGCTGTACGGCCTCCTGCACAGCGACCTGCGGCATCATATTCTTTCTACTCTTTCTTGCCATTACAATCTTCCTCTCCGCTGTTCAGCCATTCTTCCGGGAAGAATCCCTTCCACTCGCTTTCTTGTAGGATCACTTCTACCTGTTCAAAATCTACGATCCATACATGGTCAAGCCATTCTTTAAGATGTGTGCGCTCCAATTTTTCAGGAATTGAAATTGCTCGGAACTTCATCAACCAGGGATTCCCATGGCTAAATGCTTTTTCTATATCATTAACAACCAGCATTACTTTTTTAAAGTCCGCTTCCTGCTTCTGGACTGCTACCTGATACTGATGTTCATACTCCTCTACCTGTTCTAGTGAAATTGATCCCTGCTCGTATTCCCGATAAACTGCTGTTCGTTCATCGTCCTTGGCCATCAAGTGCGCAACGATCTCATTTGCTCTTTTTCTGTACTGCAACAGTCCAGCATCCATGCACTGCTTGACTTTCTCAGGATTCAAGTCCAGCACCCTATCAATATGCGCAGCTTGCATTTTTTCTTTTTCCAAAGCTGAAAGAATCTCTCGAAAGATTTTTTCGCTTTCGATGAAAGGGGCTTTTCCAGAGAAGCATCTATACCCCTTGTCAAACGAATAGATTTGCTGGCTTTCATCTTCTGATGTTCTGCACAGCAGACCTTTTCCGCTTTCTTTGTCATAGATTTTTTTGAAGAGCAGATTTGGTTTTTTTCGGGCCTTTTTTCTCGAAGGCAACCTCGTAGATTCCAACTTTTTCTGGGCTTTCTGAAATTCCGTCTCTGAAACAATCGCCGGAACCTCCAATTCTCGCTTTGCCTTTGCCAGTGTCAGCGTACATTTTCCGATATAGAGAGGATTTTTCAAAATCGAGCGAATTGTTGAATCCGGCCACTTGATTTTTGTTCTTAACCTTTTTTTCTTTGCCATCTGGATTTGTGGAGATGGAACGCCCTGTGCATCCAATGCTCTTGCGATTTCCGGGATTTTCATATCTTCCAGATACATCTGAAAAATCAGCTTTACAACCTGTGAGCTCTCAAGATCAAGAACAAGGTTTCTGCGATCTTCTGACAGCGCATAACCATATTTAGCCTGTCGATGGGTCAATGTACCTTCTTCAAAGTGATTCTGGCGATTGGTAATAAATTCCGAACGAATCTTATCAATGGTCTTTCCATTGAAATACTCTGCAACTTCTTCGGCAGTTTTATCTGCGCTGCAAAAGTCATCTTCCACAACTGCAAATTGGATACCAAGCGGATAAAACGTCCTCTGCAGTGCTTCAATGGCAAACGGAAGGGTTCTTCCGCAGCGGAAGATAGAATCCACAACAACTGCATCAAATTTCCGAGCCATCCCATCCTGCACCAATCTGTCAAAGCCCTCTGTGGCTTCTGCTGTTCTCTTGCGGTCACTATACTTTTCGGATATGCTGCACCCACGCTTTTTTAGATACTGTGCAATGCGCTCATTCTGTTCTGCAATCGTATTGGATGGATTTTCTTCTCCTATCCTGCTGGAAATCGACCTTGTATAACTGACCCATTTCATTCCTCTGCCACCTCATTTCCATGATGTGCTTGATATTCCATAAATTTTTCTGTGATACTGTGCAGTTCATCCTCGAAGCAGAAATGAATTTCAATCTCTGTTTTGCTATGAACATCTATGTGGTCAATCAGTTCCACCACGACCCTGCGTTCGAGCGTTTTGATATGTTCGTACTGCTTAAATTCTTCCAGCCAAGTGGGAAGCAGCGTATCGTGCTTTAACGCTTCCTGCTTCTTTTCGCGGATTTCCTGAATCTTATCCTGCGCCTCTTTTATCTTCTGCGCAAAGCGAGTATTCATTTCTCCGTACTCTTCCCGGCTGACGACATCATCGCATAAGTCCTGATACAGACGGATTTTCAAATTACTGTACCGTTCCAGTTCAGCTTCCAGTGCAGTGATCTGACTGTCCAGAATCTTTATGCCAATCTGTTCTCCGCTTGCCAACTCTGCATTGGAGAGTACCTTTTCCGCTTCTACAAGAAGTGACACTTGATGCCGAATCGCAGTCAGAACGCTTTCCGTTAATTTCTCACTGTTTATCATGTGCGGTGTGCAGCCGCCGCCATTCTTATAGGTGGAGCAGTGATAGTATTGATACTTCTTTCCGTTTTTCGTCACCGTGCGGCGAATCATATTCTGCCCGCAGTCTGCACAGCGCAGAAAACCTGATAATGGATAAACTGTTGTCTGCGATGGTGCGGTACGAGTGTCCAGTTCCAACAACTGCTGTACTTGCTGGAACTCTCCTTTGCTGATAATGGCATCATGCGCATCTTCTACCCGAATCCAGTTTTCACTTCCAACATCATGGCTCTTTTTTACTTTGTAATTGATTTTCCTGCGTTTGCCCTGAATCAATGTTCCCGTATAGGATTCATTTTTCAAAATACGATTGACTGAAACCACTGTCCACTTCTGATTCAGCCCAGCCTGAAAACCGCAGGTATAGTTGAATCCATTGGCTCTCTTATACTCGTTCGGCGGCAGGACACCCAGTTCGTTCAAGTGACTGGCAATGCGCTGTGAACTCATTCCGTTCAATTTCTGCTTGAATATTTCCTGCACAATGCCCGCAGCGTATTCATCTATAATCAGATGATTCTTGTCTTTCGGGTCTTTCTGATACCCGTATCCTGCAAAGCTGCCAATGAACTGACCTTCTTTCCGTTTCACATCCAAGTGACTTCTGACACGCATCGAAATGTCACGGCAATAGGTATCGTTGATAAGATTGTTGAACGGAATCAGGATACGTCCCTTATCATCGTTTTCTTCCGCACTGTCATAATGATCGTTGATGGCGATGAAACGCACACCCATGAATGGAAAGATTCTTTCCAGATAACGACCCGTTTCAATGTAGTTTCTGCCGAAGCGAGATAAATCCTTGACGATGATGCAGTTGACGTTCCTTTTCTCAATGTCCTGCATCATCCGCTTAAAATCCGGGCGTTCAAAATTTGTGCCACTGTAACCATCGTCCACATACTCATCGAACTTGTGCAATTCCGGGTGCTTCCCCATGTAATCGTTCAGCAACGCTCTCTGATTTTTTATGCTGTTGCTCTCCTGCTGGTCGCCATCCGAACGCGACAAACGAAGATATGTGGCGCAGTTGTATTTTTCATTTCCCTGAAAAAACATAAAAAGCCGATAACCTCCTAATCTATTTGTCGTTCAGACAATAAACCAAGAAATTATCGGCTTTATCAGCATATTCTGTTTTGACCCAAAGCCATTATCTCATATTTCACGGTTTATGTCAATGCTTTAATGTGCTAAAGTGCAAATTTTCTTCTGCTTTCTTCTTTTTTATCTCCGATGCGTCCGTGCGCATTTTTTCAGTGTGTCCTCTAATCGGTTCTCTCCCGCAAAGCTGATCTTCACTACCATGCCCTTGTCGAGATAGCAATAAGGGTTCTTGATCTGCGAAATGAAATCGACCATCCGCTCCCGCTGCGACAAGTCTTTTCTAATTTCCACTTCGTTGATGTCTACCAGTTCCTTGCGGTTCACATTACGGAGATCGGTCTGTGCCATCTGGCGCAGGCTTTCCATGGTGTGGTAGGTTCGTGCAGTTGTTTCGGTCATTCACTCATTCCTTTCTGTTTTTGGGGTGGTGTGTCAGCCTCTTTCACTTATAGAATTGGAGAAAGGCCATTTCGCAAGGTATTTCAAAAAATTTTTTGTCTTTTTTCAAAAACACCTTGCGAAACACGCTCTGCCCGATTCTAAAGATAGAAGAACCCGAAAAATGCGTAAGGCAACGGCTTCACCGTAAGTAGGGCAAGATTCGCCTGGAGTAACTCAAAATTCACTTTCGTGATTTTTCGTTACCGGCAATCTTGATGGGGATTCCGCTTCCCCATTCCCTCGGTACGCACAAAATCTCTGATTTTGGCTATCTGGCTTCCACTAAAGTGGTCGCAGCCGACCGCCTACGGCTTGTCGGGATTTGCTTCGCAAATAAATTTGAAGGGAGTTTCTATCTATGGGCAGAAGAAAAAAGTGCGAGCAGATAAAAAGAACAAATAACGTAATGGTACGTTTTACAGATGCAGAGTATGCTTCTATTTCCATTTCTGCTGAACAGGCAGGCTATCCGGTTGCTGTTTATGTCAGGAAGAGTGCGCTGGACGAACACATAGAAGTCCACTACAATATCACTGCCGAACTTCCCGAACTTCAAAAACTGATTGCCGAGTATTCTGCCATCGGTAACAACCTGAATCAGATTGCCCAATTCTTCCACTCTGGCGGTTTCCACTCCAAATCAATGCAGGACGAGATCAACCGCCACCTCACTGCATTATGGCAGCTTCGGCAAGAAGCAATCAAACTAGGGGGAACCTATCATGGCCGTGTTAAAACACATCGCAATAAAAAACGCTGATTACAGTGCAGCAGTCTGCTATTTGAAATATCAGCATGATGAACGACACTTGAAACCACTTCTTGATGAAAACGGGAACATGATGCTCCGCAGCGAATTTCACATGAATGGAGTAAACTGCAATCCCGACACCTTTGATCTTGAATGCGAAATGCTCAATGACCAGTATCGAAAAAACTACCGATACGATGAAGTTAAGTCCCATCACTATATCATCAGTTTTGATCCGCGCGATAAAGACGAACACAATCTTACTGGCGAGAAAGCGCAGACTCTGGGACTTGAATTTGTGAAGGAGCATCTTCCCGGCCATCAAGCGTTGGTCTGTACTCACATGGATGGACATAACGGCAGTGGCAACATCCATGTTCATATCATAATCAACAGCTTACGGAAACTGGACATAGAGCCACCGCCACACACCACGCGCACTATCGACTGCAAGGCAGGATATAAGCATCATCTGACAAAAGATTATCTAAAATATTTACAGCAAGAACTTATGAATCTATGTCAGCGTGAAAATCTGTATCAGGTCGATCTTCTCTCTCCTGCTCAAAGTAAAATCACTGAAGCTGAATACTGGTTGCAAAAGCGAGGGCAGAAAGAACTGGAAGATATAAACGAACAGATCATTGCTGATGGCATGAATCCAATGGAAACTACATTTCAGACTCGTAAGCAGTTTGTTCGGAATGCCGTTTCAGAGATTTCTTCCTCCGCAATTTCGTTTGAAGATTTTCAAAGCCAGTTATTTGAAAAGTATAAGATTCATGTGAAAGAAAATCGGGGAAGATATAGCTATCTGCATCCAGAGCGAGAGAAGTACATTTCTGGTCGCTCTTTAGGCACAAATTTTGATAAAGATTATTTGCTCAATCTTTTTGAAGCCAATGCACTTGCTGCTGAGCAAGAAGAAAAGCAACGACAGACCATGCCCGATTACCATGCAGACCCGATTGCCATTCTCTTCATTCGCTCTGATCTGCGTCTTGTTGTGGACTTGCAGAACTGTATTAAGGCTCAACAGAGCAGAGCTTATGCTCAAAAAGTCAAAATTTCCAATCTTCAGCAGATGGCAAAGACCGTAGCTTACATTCAGGAAAACGGATTCGATACCAGAGAAAATTTACAGACAACCTACGATAGCATCACATTACAGATGCACGATGCACGGCAAAAGACAAAGGACACCGAAACACAAATCAAATCTGTGAATGAGCAAATCCACTATCTAGGTCAGTATCTTTCCACAAAATCCACCTACAATGAATTTTTGAAAGCTCGCTTCAAAGGAAAATTTCGCAAGGATCACGCTGATGAAATTGAGAAGCACGAAAAAGCCGCCCAGATTCTGAAAGCACAAAATCCAGACGGCTCACTTCCGAAGATGAAAGATTTGAAGCTTGAAAAAGAACGATTACTTGCCTTGAAAGCGGCTCAATACGACACCTACACCTATTATAAAGATTATCAAAAAGAATTGCGAACAGCCTGTGCCAATGTTGACAACATCTTGGGGCAGCACCACATTCGAGATCACACTCAGCGAACAGAACAGACCCTTTAAGCAAAAAAGAGCCACCATACGCTACCCTTTTGTTGGGTAAGCCTATGGTGGCTCTTGCACTATTTTCAGTCTTTAAGCGTCCCTGTATTTCAAGAAACCATTTTGTAATTCCACAAAGCGATCCTGAAATATTTTTTCCAACGCCTGTTTGCAGGGAACCCTCTGCATCCGGGCAACAACAGATCACTTCCTGTTCCGTTCCATATCAGCCGACTGCTCTTGGCTACTCTTTTGCTTTTCCCGTGCCATCTGCCTGATTCGCAATTTATCAAGAACGGATTCCCGTCCGTTGATTATGCGGGGCTTAGGGAGATTGTTGGCACAGCCATCAATCATATTGTAGTTCTGTTCCATAGTTGATTCTACGGCCCGAACATATTCCCCGTTCTCATAGAACTTCTGATAATGTTCCATCTGGTGTAGTGACGGCTTCTGGTTCATCGGCTTTTCCATCAGCGGTGGATGCAGATAATCCAGAATCTTTTTTCTGGCATCCTCATCCAACCCTTTTCGGATTTCAGTGGAAACCAGTTTTCCAGAAGCATCTACAATCACGTTCGGTGCTTTTTCCTTATAGACTTCATGCTGCATCAGAAAAAAGTGCTGGCTTTCTACTACGCATTCTTCGGTTGCCATCCACGTTCCAGCACATCCATCTATAAAAAGATTTTTCGTGTCAAGTGTAACCAGAATGCCAGAACTACTACTGCGGATAAAGCCAGCAACCACAACAAGGGAGTCCTTATCCACAAAATACGCCGTGATTTCTCCCTGTTGGTTTATGACAATCACATCACCGACACCAAATGGACGGCCACGGAAATTCTTCGGTCGATGCTCTTCCAACCGTTTCCGAATCATCTCTGGTGTGTCCGATGTAAACAACTTGGTAAAATACGCCTGCTGATAATTTTGTACGATCACCTGAAAATGATGTTCCGTCAAATACTGATATGAACGTGACCGATACGCAGCAAGTTCTGCACTTTCTTTCAGCTGATAGACCGCATACTGATTGATATTCATTTTGCCACCACATCCTGAAGATACGGTTTAAGGTCAAGTCTGGAAAATTCCATGTCCGAAATAGAGCGCATCTTTTTCATGGTCGATGCTACCAGCGAAAAAACTTCAACATCGTCCTCGACAAACGGAACAACTTCCTCGATATATCTCATGGTTTCCGTCCGTGTCGGCTGCTCAAACATTGCCATAACCATCATCTCATCTGCATTAAACTTCACCTTGCTCACAGTTCCATTTCTCCTTTCTTCTTTGCCTTCTTCGGTTTTTCCTGTTCCTGATTGGACTGCTGTTCCTGCGCCTTTTTGCGGTTCTTCAACGCCTCACGAACAGACTGCCGGGTGCTGGGGCGTTCCTCTAACTCCTTGCTTGCCTGCCGCTTTTCCAAAAGCGTTTTCATATCCGAAATTGCTTTCTGCACCAGCGGACTTTCCCGGTAATGCTGGATATGGTTGACAACCTCTGCCTGCACTTCTCCACCTACCATCAGGTCAAACATTCCCGAATAGATGCTTCCATCCTCAAGGGAAAAGCCAATGCTCTTGATTCCCTTCATCCGCTCTGCCGGAATCTTATCGTAGACTTCCAATGCCTGCTCCAAGGTCAGATTGTCATGGAACTCACCCATCACTGGGAACTCTGCACACTCTGCCACATAAAAGCTGATGCTTGCTTCTGGCGCAGGCTTCTCTGCCACCAGCTTTTCTTTCATCGCTTCTGCCCGCTGTGTTTCTGCACGGTAGGACTGTTCCTGAAGATATTCAGCGCTAATCACACCGCACTCAGAAACGCTGTGTCCGTGTTCTGCCAGAACTTCTTCCATCACTTCCTGCACGGGTCTGTACTCGTCTGTTTCAACAATGCCACCGTCCATTACTGTGAAGTCCTTACTATATAAGGTATAGTCGTAGCCGTCCTCGCTGGTCTGGATGTGAAAATAGCCATCGTTGATCTCATAGGCTACCGCCACATCCTGCACTTTCAATGCTTCTGCCACCAATGCAACAACATGATTCTGGATGTACGGATTATCCCAGCCCGGAACTTTCTTGTAGTCCTCCACGATCGTGTCGATACCGTTCTTGCACTGCACAATGTCCAGACTGCCCGGAAGTGGGTTAGGCGTTTTCTCTACGCCAAGGGCTTTTAGATGAAAATTCGGAACCTGCTGATAGCAGGACATTGCATCATCGAGATCCCCGAACTTCTCAATTTGCATCGGATTGGTCTGCAAATCTGTCACAATATAGAACTGCTGAACAAAAGGCTTTTCCGGCTCCCTCTGCTGTTCAGCCTCAAGTTCTTTGCGGTACATATCCACAAATCCGTTCAGCACAGCCGGGTGACTGCGCACGATCCAGTCAGGACGAATGTTGTTACCGCGTTCTCCTTTACAGGTGGTGTCTGCCCATTCCTTATTGCTGTGCGAATACCGTCCGTCGTGATTGTTATAATTCAGCGTATACGCCAGAATATAGCCCATACGCTCCATGCCGAACTGTTCAACAACGGATTTCATAGCATCGTCTGCAAGGTGCATTCCATCGAAATTGTCTGCAATCGCTTCTTCAATGGCATTTCTGCAATCTTCATTGAGCTGTCTGGAAATGCGGTACAAATCCACCTCGCCATTCTCTGCTGCATAGGCAAAAGATTCGTAATAAACCGGAACATCCGAATTATCCGTGCGGCTTTCCTCTGCCACAGGCACAGCCTGTTCTTCTTTTTGTGAAGTCGGATTCTTTTCTGCAAAATACTCCTTTATGGCATCCTGAAAGTCCTCATCAAAGCCGTTCCACAAATTTTCTGCCACCAGTTTTCCCTGCTCATTGACCGCAACGCAGGCAGCTTCATCCCCGTATTCCTCATGCTCCAGCAGGAAGAACTTCTCGCCACCGACCTCCGTTTCATCAATCGCATACCATGTGCCAATATGACCCTCGACTGCAATCTGGTCGGAGTCACCGTGTATTAAGCCATCCTTTTTATGCTCTTGTTCTTCCATAAACTCACGCACAGTCAGCAATCCACCCGTGAAGTTCAGACCTTCCGCGCCCAGTTCCAGCCGACCGTCTGCGCCAAGGTCAAGTTCTTCTGCCATCAGAACAGATGCCGCATGGTTTACGATCACCGTTTTCTCCACCAGAATCGGCTGTCCCGGATCATAGTCCGACCCGCGCAGGTCATAGCGGTACAACCCCTCCGGCACATCTTCATCCCGCAGTCTGCTGTTGCTGAAAAGACCGGGCTTATCAAAGATTTCAATTTCCTGCAACTGTTCATCCAGAATCGTTTCTTTCTGCAAATCCATCTTCCTTTCCTTGAAAAAATCCGGCAGCTCTGCAAAGCCGATGCTGTCCACATAGCAGGCTTTGATCGACTTACCATCGTTCAGTACCACAACATCACTGACAGAAAGCGAATGCCCGATAAAATCCGCCGGACGCTGGATATTGAAACGTTCATAAATGGCTTCCAGCGTATCTTTTTCTGTAAGAGGCGCGGTATAGACCAGTTCATAGTCTGCACGGTTCACTTCCATCCCATGCCGTTTTACAAAGTCCAGATTCATAAAGCGATAGTCGTGTTCCGGGTCACGGGCAGTGATCTGGTAGATGCCAAACTGCTTTTCACTGCCGGAAAGCAGCTTCTGCTCCTTGACCAACGCATCCAGCCGGGTTATCAGCTCTGCCGCCTTTTCTGCGGACTCTCCCTCTGATTCCTCCACTGCAACTTGCAGCCATTCCCGGATCGGCTGAATATCCCCAGCCTGAATCTGTTCTTTCAGTGCTTCAACTGCCTGTTCCCGATCCTCCACGCTATCTTTATAGTGGTAGAAATCGAAGTCAAAAGCGAAATTATCAAGGTCTGCCGCCAGCTTTTCAACGGGTGTTTTTTCGCTGTTTTCCATTGCTTTCTGCTTGTCCTTTTCCAAATCTTCCTGGGCAATCTGGAAATAGTCACTTCCCCGCTCGATTTCTTCACGCCCTGTGACAAGAACCGGCCATGGACTAACGCGGATAAGATAAATCTGCTTGCCCTCATCAAACAGGCGCAGAGCCTGTTCCCGGCTTATCACCGTCAGTGCAGTGTCCGGGCGGGCATACTCATCTTCCAGATACTCTTCGTTCTTTTCCAGCAAAACTGCACTCCATGCGTCTGCCTTGATTCCGAAGATGCCATCATGCTGTTCGATCTCTTCCTGACTGGCGAAGTCTCCTGCCGTGCCATCCTGAAACAGCGGATAAATCCGTTCACCCAGCCGATGCCACTCCCGTGCGCCTTCCTTTGTCAACGGCAGAACATCATCTTTCAGATACCCATATTCGTGCATTTCCGAAAGACCGATCATGCCATCCGGCAGACTTTCGATCTTCTCCTCTGCTTCCCACATCAGGCGATTGATTTCTTCCGTGTTTTCAGCCGCAACCGCAGCCGCCAGATTGTTGGCAAGTTCTTCCGTTGCCGCCCGGTCATCCAGCTTGTAAGCAAAGTTTACAATGAGATTTCGCTGGCTGTTGTCAAAAACGGTTTTGTCCCGTTCCTTGTCCGCAATCAGCTTTTCAGCATATTCCATCGCCGTCATGCGCTCCACACTCCTTTCTGCCACCGCCGTTTCCAGTTTTTCAAGAAAATCAGCAGCGGTCAATCGAATCGTATCCATCGAATCTTTCAATTCTTTCAGTTCCTTGCCGCTTGCCCAGCTTGCTACATACGGGAACGAGTAGTCCGAAGTATCAATGCCAAGTGCCGAGCAAACCGTAAATGCAATGCTTTCCGCTTCTGTTTCTTTGGTAAGCTGGTCTTTTTCCTCGCCGCGCTGTTTCATCTGGTCGCTGTCATGCAGCATGGCATGAGCAACCTCATGGATCATCGTCTTGATGGTCTGGCTCTCACCCATATCGGCACGAACACAGATTTCTTTGTCCATGTGGCTGTAATAACCTTTTGCGTTGCCCTCGATCTCTCCAAAACGAATTGGCACAGGAGATACCTGTTCGATTGCCTCTTTCAGCAGGGTATAATCCTTGACACGGGCAGTCAGTTCATTCACTTCCAGCGTAGGCAGCGGTTCTCCGTCTGTCTGGGCATAATCGAAAACCGTTGTTACCCGGAACCGGGGAATCACCCTCTCCACCACTTCGATTTCCGGCTCCCCGCTCTCATTCAGCACCGTAAGCCCGGTGTCCTTGTCGATTTTTTCCCTCTCTTCCCGTTCCTTTACCGGGGCAGGCGCGATGATCTGGATGCCCTTTTCACCCTTTTTCACATAGCGGTTAAACTTATTTTTCCAGGCATTGTACCCAGCCACCAACGTAGCATCTGGACGCTGCATTGCGATCAGCAGCGTATTATTGAAGCTGTAATTGTAGAATTTCGACATTGTAAGCAGGTACTTCGTATACATTTCCGAAGTAAAAATGTCCTTTACGCCCTGCTCCAACCGTTCCGTGATTTCTTTGAGCTGGTCTGCCCTCTTATCTGCCATTCATGCCCTCCTTTTCGATTTTTTTGACCCATCTAGTTTTCATCTGATGCGGATACTGGTTCGCCATCTTCGGCTTTCTCTCGCCGTTCCATTCCAATCCTCCAGCACGGCCCTCACAAACATATCCGGCAGCTTTGAGCGATACGCCGCTTTCGGTGTCCAGAATATAAGTGACAACCTTTGTATAGCCCATTGCCCTTGCCGCCCGGTATGCAGCAGCATAGAGGATACTACAAGCATTCGGTGTACCATCCGTACAAAGGCGGTTGATTTCCAGCGTATAGCCATCATCCAGCCGCCGCGCAACAGGTCTGCCGCATATTGCCGCACCCACCAGTGAACCACTGTCTGAAACTCCGATGGAAAACTTGTGTCCTCTTGTCGGCTTATGATGGCGGTGATACTGCTGCACAAATGCGTTTGCAGTTTTCAGATTGATCGGTGTTAATGTCAGCAAATGCCCTCCTTTACAAAATCTGCCCCATCAGATTCCCTTTCGGAGATCTGACGGGGCATTCTCAGTTATAGTTCCATATCGTGACTTTTCTTTTTCTGCGGTTTCGGCTCTGCCATGCGTTCTGCCTGCTTTTCGTGAAGCTGTGCAAGGATCGACGGACGTTTTACGCTGTCTGCACTCCGCTCAATCTCACGTTTCGGCGCAGGAAGTTCGCTATCCGTTACTTCCTCATCCATGCCAAGAGCCGCATCATCCCCCTTTTCGTCCATATCCAGCAGGACATTCAATTCTGCAAGCCGTGCAGATTTTTCGTTTAATTCCGCCTCCTGCGGGAACGGACGCTGCACTTCTTCCTTTGCTTCTGCCAACTGCTGCTGTAAGGTTTCCAATCTGCGCTCCACCTGCGGCAGTGTCTTTTCGATAGATGCCAGCGCATTGAGAATACGCTGGATATTGCCAGCCGGATCACTGCCAAGTTCAATCGTATAACTGCTCTGCCGCTTGATGGTCAGCTTGAATGTCTGGGCGAACGCATCAAACCGGGAACTGATTGCAAACCCTCCCAAATCTGCGATTTGCCCCTCTGTCTTAGCGATCTTCATTGCGGCACAGGCTGCAAGAATTGCCGAGCCTGCTTCCTTGCGGTCGGTATAAACCCTGTCCTCCACCGTGATGGAGAACTTCTCCTTGTCCTGTTCCAGCAACGGCTTTGCCACTGCAAGGTCAACTTTCAGACCTGCTATGCGCTCTTTCGCTGCCGTGATTTCTGCCGGATACCGCCGTGCAATATCCGATTCCAGGCTGTAAATCTGGCTGGTGTGGTTGGCCCGCATCAACTTCAGCTTGCTGACCTGAATATCCAAATCCATCTTTTCCTTGATGTAGGGATTTCCCGTTGCCAATGCTTTGATTTCTGCATAGGTCAGCGCGGTATCGTCCACATCATCGCAGGCACGAACAGGAGATTTTGAGGTCATGATCTGCGAGATGAACTTCTGTTTATTTTCCAGAATTTGCCACATATACGAATCGAACGTATTCTCTGTGACGTAACGAAAAATCTTCACTTTCTGGTTGCGGTTTCCCTGACGAAGAATGCGTCCTTCCTGTTGTTCCAGATCAGAGGGCTTCCACGGGCAGTCCAGATGATGCAGGGCGATCAGTCTGTCCTGAATGTTTGTACCAGCACCAAGTTTCGGGGTCGAACCAAGCAGGATACGCACCTGACCGGAGCGCACCTTTGCAAACAGTTCTGCCTTTTTGGTTTCGGTATTTGCCTCATGGATAAAAGCAATCTCCTCACGGGGGATTCCCTTTGCCACCAGTTTTTCCCGGACATCATCGTACACATTGAATGTTCCGTCTGCTTTCGGGGTCGATAAGTCGCAGAAAATCAACTGGGTGGATTTGTCGGGCGTGGATTCTTCCCATACCTGATAGGCATTCTCCACGCAGAGGTTGACCTTACTTTCCGGCTCATCCGGCAGCAGGTCATTGATAAGCCGCTGATCCAAGGCCAGCTTTCTGCCGTCGTTCGTGATTTTGAGCATATTATCGCTTCTCGGATCGACATTTCCGTTCCGCACACGCTCTGCACGGTCGGCAAAGCTGCTCACCATTTCCTGCTGCGTTTCACTGGGTTTCAGCACCTCATTGATGTACTCTGCTTCTGGCACAGGCAGATTCAGCATATCTGCCGTCTGTACGTCTGCGGACTCCTTGAACAGTGAAATCAATTCAGGGAGATTGAAAAACCGGGCGAACCGCGTCTTTGCACGGTAGCCCGTTCCCTCTGGGGACAATTCGATTGCCGTTACGGTTTCGCCAAACGAAGCCGCCCAGCTATCGAAATGTCCAAGATGAAGTTTCTGCAAGGTGTCATACTGCAAGTAGCGCATAATGGTATACAGCTCTACCATGCTGTTCGATACAGGCGTACCTGTTGCAAAGGTCACACCCTTGCCGCCAGTGATTTCATCGAGATACTGACATTTTGCAAACATATCCGAGGACTTCTGTGCATCGGTCTGAGCAATACCAGCGATGTTCCGCATTTTTGTGTAGAGGAACATATTTTTATAAAAATGGCTCTCGTCCACAAACAGGCGGTCAACACCAAGCTGCTCAAATGTAACTACATCATCCTTGCGGCTCTGGTCGTTCAGCTTCTGAAGTTTTGCCTGCAAGGTTTTCTTTGTTTTCTCCATCTGCTTGACCGTGAAACTCTTGCCATCGTCCTCTGCCTTTGCTTCTGCAATCGCAAAGGTAATGTCCTGAATCTGCCGCTCGATCATGGATTTCTGCCGTTCCGGGGAAAGCGGAATCCGCTCAAACTGCGAATGCCCGATAATGATAGCATCATAATCGCCCGTGGCAATCCGGGAACAGAACTTCTTTCGGTTGGATGGCTCGAAATCCTTTTTCGTTGCCACCAGCACATTGGCATTCGGATACAGCCGCAGGAAGTCTGCACCCCACTGTTCCGTCAGATGGTTCGGCACAACATAAAGATTCTTCTGCGCCAGACCCAGACGGCGGCTTTCCATGCCGGCAGCGATCATCTGGAAGGTCTTGCCAGCACCCACACAATGCGCCAGCAGCGTATTATTGCCATACAGGATATGCGCCACTGCATTTTTCTGGTGCGGCATCAGGCTGATTTCCGGGGTCATGCCCACGAACTTGATGTGACTGCCATCGTATTCACGGGGACGAATCGCATTGAACCGCTCATTGTAGACCTTGCAAAGTTCCTCTCTGCGGTCTAAATCCTTGAAAATCCACTGCTTGAACGCATCCCGAATCGCTTCCTGTGCCTGCTGCGCCAGCATGGTTTCTTTTTTGTTCAGCACTCTCCTTTCTTTTCCATCCTCATAGATGGTATCGTAAATTTTGGTATCCCGGAGATTAAGCGCATCTTCCAGCAGTCGATAGCCGTTGACCCGCATTGTGCCATAGGTGTTCGTCACACGGGGATTACTCCGGTCAAGTGACTTTCCGCTGATGTTCCATGCGCCGCTGATTTCCGAATAGGTAGCCTTGATGGAACTTCCGATATAGTAACTCGGCGTTTTGAATACCTGCTCCATGAAGTCCGTAATGTACTCTGCCTTGATCCAGTTTGCACCCAGCCGCACTTCAATCTCCGAAGCATTCAAATCTTTCGGCTGTACCCGCTTGAGATACTCGACATTGACCTGATACTCCGGGTGGTTTGCGGCAAAGGTTTCTGCCGTTGCCAGCTTTTCCCGGACGTTGCCGGACAGATATTCGTCCGCCGTCACCCACGCCTGTGTGACAGGATTGCGGAAGATAACGCCCGCCAGTTCTTCGGTCACTTCCTGCTCTGTTTTTCCGCAAAGTTCAGCCATAAACGGCACATCGACCTTTGCTTTTTCTCCGATGGAGAGTGCCAGGGCTTCACTCGGCGTATCCACAGAGGTCACAGGTTCCGGCTTGCGAATGGTGCGCTTGGTAAAAATATCTGCCAGCCGCTTGAGGTTTTTATCCTCATCCAGAATCTCAAGAGATGCCAGCAGACAATAGCTGCTGTCCTGCCGGAATGCCCGTTTGTTTGCGGTGCTGTTGATAAGACCGTACTGCGCTGTGAACCGCTTATACTGGTCTTTCAGCTTTCCTTGCAGCAGTTCCACTTCGGCATCCGTACCATCGTGCAACTGGCAGTCCAGCAATTTCTGTGTAGTTTCCCGCAGGGCAATCATCCCCAGCACACGCTCTGCCGTGACCGCAGGCAGGTCAACCTTATTCATGTAGGAGTTTTCACGGTAATAAACCTGTCCGTCCACATTGGTGTAACTGAAATTCTTCACGTTCGGGTCTGCCGGGAGCGGTTCTGCGTTCTGGTCAAGTTCATCGTCCGTGATTTCCGGCTCTGTGATTTCCGCATGGATGTTCTCAACGGCTGCTTTCAACTGCTGGGCAAGGTCTACGCCCTCGATGGGCTTGACCGTGGTTTCCTGCTTGCCGTACTGCGTACTTTCGGTCGTGATCTCACCCAGCACCATTTCGGGATGCTGCGCAAAATACTGGTTGATGGGGTATCCTTCCGGCGTTGTGCCAAGGTCTACCCACTCTGCCCGCTCCACTGCCGCCCGGTCACGCTTCTGCAAAAACAGAATGTCGGCTACTACGCTTGTATTCGCATTGCGCTGGAACGCATTGTTTGGCAAGCGAATTGCGCCGACCAGATCAGCACGGTTGGCAAGATACTCTCGGACAGAGGAATCCTTTTTGTCCATCGTGCCGCTGGAAGTGACTACCGCCACCACGCCGCCCGGACGAACAAGGTCAAGGCTTTTTGCTATAAAGTAATCATGGATAAGGAAATTATGGCGGTCATACCGCTTATCCGGCACTTTGTAATTGCCGAACGGCACATTGCCCACCACACAATCAAAGAAGCTGTCCGGGAACTGCATTGTTTCAAAGCCCTGCACGGCAATTTTGTTCTTCTGATAAAGCTGCTGCGCAATGCTTCCTGATACGCTGTCCAGCTCCACGCCATACATCTTGATATTTTCCATGCTTTCAGGCACAAGACCCATGAAGTTACCGACACCGCAGGACGGTTCCAGCACATTGCCTTTGCTTAGTCCCATGTTGGAAAGGGCTTCATACATTGCCTTGATAACCGTAGGTGAGGTGTAGAAAGCATTCAGCGTGGATGCCCGCGCTTCGCTGTATTCATCTGCCGGGAGCAGAGATTTCAGTTCCGCATACTCCTTTGCCCAGTCCGCATTCTTCTCGTCGAATGCCTGCGGAATGCCGCCCCAGCCGACATACCGAGAGAGAACTTCCTGTTCTTCTGCGGTTGCCTGCCGCTGTTCAGCATCCAGCGTTTGCAGCAGTCGGATGGCTTCGATGTTTGCTTTGAATTTTGTCTTGGCTCCTCCTGCGCCAAGATCGTTATCTGTGATATGGAAATTGATAGGCTCCTGTTTCGGCTGTGCAGGCGGCTTCTGCGCGGTATCCGTGTCCAGCGGCAGATTTTTCTCTTTCCGTGCCTGGTTGACCTCTGCCGGGGTCATAGGCTGCTGCGTCAGCGGTTCAAGGGCTTCCTCTGCCGCTGCGCGGCTAATGGCATCCGTTCGGTTCTGCACATCTGCGATCAGCTGCATCTGTTCCGGCGGAAACTCAGGATTGAGCAAATCTTCCAACTCACCGCCCGATTCTGCCACCGAATAGATCACATCCATCTGTTCCGGGGAAAAATCCTCGTAGGCCACACCTGCATTGTGCAGGGCCACAAAGACGGTAGCTTCTACCGCTTCTTCCAGCGGCATATCTGCCTGCTCATACAAATGCCGAATATACTCCAGCGGTTCCGTTCGGAAGATCGGATACCGGGCTTCTTTCGCAAGGGTCATATCCTGCAAGCTGACTGTTCCCTGTTCAAAGTTGACCGAATCCACGCGAAACTCCCTATCGTCCAGTTCAACGATGGTATTGACTGGCAGATATTCCTCTCTGCGGAAATACTTTGTCTGCGCATGGGTTCCATCTTCCTGCTGGCCGGACAGATAGACGCTCTCCCCCTGCTTCCAGAGCTTCATTGCCTGTGAAGCCCACTGTTCACACGGAAAACCAGATACCTCAACCTTGCCGAGTGCGGTTTCCTTTTCCAACAGCTTGCTGGCAAGAAGTTCTGAAACGCGCTTTGCATCCTCGCCGTAGAACTCAAAGTTACCGTGCTGCTCGTAGCCGACCAGCGCATCCGGGTAACGTTCTTTCAGCGCATGATACTCATTTTCTGCTTCAGCAGACAATGGTGATAAACCTTCCTCCGCATCCGGGCGATGTGCTTTCAAGGTCTGCCGCGCACTCTCCAGTGTATCAAACGGCCCTGCGATTCCTGCTCCCTCACCCCGGACATCATCAAATCCATAGTGGTTATAATATTTACCGTTCGGATATTGCAAGATTGCAATTCGCTCAACATACCCATCTTCCATTCGCGCAGTTGAGCGGTAATACGCTCTCATTGTGGGTTTATCTGGATTTTCCTGTTTTTCTTCCCGCTTCTTTTTCGGCATTGTCGAGATTTCCTGTGCAGACGCATCCACCATCATACCACGCACCCACCGGGGCGAATGAATATCATTCTGGTAGATGGCAACCGCATCACGGGAGTCTGGCATCATATCCTGATAGGTGCGCTGGAAAATATCTTCTACCAACCAGTCTTTGAAGTTTTCCCACTTCTCGCTGGCTTCCAGATACAGCGGGGCAGCTTCCGCATTCTGTTCTAACAGTTCGTCGATTTTGTTCCGAAGTTCCTTTTCCACTTCGTCTGCATCCACATCGCGGTCACGGAGATACGGATAGATTTCACTTTGCTGCACCGCGTCCAGCATGGTATACAGACATTCCTTGTAAACGCAGCGACTATCTTTCAGTGCAGATTCCTGCCCTGCCAGAAGATAATCATTCAGCGCATTCTTTGCCAGTTCTTCATCATACTGGTTCGGTCGAATCACCCGCGCCGCCCATGCAGGACGCTCCATATCTTTCAGATAAATCAGAGAATCCGTAACACGTTCGATTTTATAAAGGCGGTCATCTTCCAGATAGAGATAATCCCCGACATTTCTGCTGTACTTTGCCGCCTGCTTCTGGGGTTCTTCAACCACTGCGGTGGTTGAATGCTCTTTCGATTCCTGTTCCTGCGCCCAAATATCGAAAAGCGATATTTGTCCTGTTTCAGAAACAGAAATCTCAACAGCCTTTTTCTTCTCCGGGAAAATCGTGTACGTCCCCTCAACATACTGGTGAAGTTCAGCAAGCGTCTTTGATTTTTCTTCATATTCCGGGGAATCCAACGGAACGGAAAGAAGTGCTGCATCCATCTTTTCCAGAAGTTCTACCGCCTGTTCCGAATCAGCCAGCATGACGAGCAGTTTCTTTCTGGCATCCTCATTCAGCAATTCCCGCTTAAATGGACGCTCTGCTTCATCGGGCAGACGATGGTAGAAACCGATTACTCGATTTGCCATCTGCTCACGCTCATAATTCGGCATCCGGCTGTAATCCGCAGGCTTCAGATACAAACTCTGGTCAATGAGCCTTGCAACTCGTTCAGCCGCCTGATTCCATTTCAGCTTTACAAGCGCATCCGGCTTTCCATAGATGCCCCGTGCCAGTTCAAGACCTCTGCCGTCATAGCTGGCATGGGAATCATCGGCACGGGAAAGTGCATGACTGCTGCCGCCCACACCGTATCGGTCTTTCAGAAATGCCGCGCGTTCTGCTTTCTCCGTATGGGTAAGGAAGAAACTGTACGTTGCCAGTCTGCCATCCGAATACGGCCCGCCGCCTGCAAGAAAAGCATTGATCTCATCTTCCGTGATAAAGACTTTCTGCGTATTCCACTGAAAGCCCTCTCTTGCCTGATAGGGCTGATACGGGAGGGCGAACTTCTGAAATCGTTCCGACACCTTATCCGGGCGGTAGAACTGCATCCGCATCACACTTTTATCTTCGGCGTAGGCTTCTGCCAGTCCTAAAAGACGTTCGTTCAGGTCAGCCAGAAATTCCGGCTGGTCAAGCAACTTTGCAAGGCGTTCTGTAAGTTCCGGGTATCCGCCGGAGAAGATGGACGTATCGGCAAAGACCATCTCTGCCACGCCCTCTGCCATATCGCGTTCCATATAGCTCAGGGCTTCTGCGTGTTCATGCAGGACATTGCCACGGGCTGCATCCAAAACCGATTTTGGTGCATACTCTCCCTGCTGCAAAAGCTGATGGATTCTGCCGCTGACATCTTCCCATGACAGAAATGCTTTGTTTTTGGGGTCGTTCCGAACCGTATCTCCAACGGCGATCTGCACACCCAGCTCATCGAACCAGACCGCATATTTTGTGCCACCGATCTCAAAGCCCTTGCCGCCCTCGCCATATTCCTTTTTGACAAAAGCGGTATACTCTTCCGGGGTCTGTTCGGTCATAAAGTTATAGATAAGGCGAAGCTGGCTTTTGTTTCGATTGCTGCCTGTCCGCAGGATTTCATCCACAACTTCTGCCGGAATGGTGATCTCATCGGCATACTGTGCCTGCATCGGGGCTTCGATTGCCCGAATCTGCTGTTCCACGGTCGGCAAACTGGGCAGAGAAAAAGCAGAGGCAATTTCTTCCTCTGCTTCGCTCAAATCCTGTTCGGTTGTGTCGGCGGTTAGTTGTATACCAATTCCTTCAGCACGATCTCTTCCGCCATCGCGGTCAGATTGTTCTGGTGTGCCACCCATGCCATCTGTTCGGTTTCCTTGTTCGGAGCCGGATACTTCTCGTTCAGGCTCTCGATCAGTTCCTCCATCCGGTTCTCCGCCTGCTCGTCGATCTGCGCCAGATGCTGATTCAGTCTGCCGCTCATCAGCATACTCTGATACCAGTTCTTCTTGTTCTCTCTCAGATAAGTCCTGCGCAGCATCCCGTACTTCCCAATGCTCATCGGCTTGTCGTGTACGGTCAGGTTCGGAAACAGGTAGTCCCCCTTGCGGTGATAAGTCAGTTCCATACGGTTTTCCTCCTTCGGTGATGTTTATTTCAGTTTCGTGCTTTAATGTGCTAAAGTCCGTACTGGTATTATACAAGCTGTCGGCAGTTTTTGCAAGATGTTCTGTAACTTCTTTTCGGTAAATTTTCTGCATTTCCCGTCCGATGTCACGGAGAACCGCTTCACACTGTTCCGAAACAGCATTGCCCAGGAAGGTCAAGACCGGGAGCTGGTTGAAATCCACGATACGGATAAAATCCTCATCGTCCAGCACTTCCAGCGGTTCCTGTCCGCAGCGTCGGGAAAGGGTATAGAAAATGCTGTTGGTCATTAACTCCCGGAAACGGACACGGAGATTATCTTCGTCCAGTCCTTCCAGAAATGTGTCTGCCACCTCATATTCCAGACCATCCATTGCTTCTTCCAGATTCTCAGCGGTCAACTGCTGTGCCAGTTCCATCAGCGCAGCATTCATGCTGTCCGTCTGCGTCAGTGCATAGGTATCTGCCAGATGGTCGAGGATCATCTGCTGGTGTTCCGAATAATCAATACGCCAGAGAATCGGCGTTCTGCCTCCCTGCACCAGATGCGTGTCCGCAATGTCGAACACATAGCGCAGCTTTGCCCGTGGGCTGGCATCGTCCAGAAGCGCAATGCCCTTTGCGCCACGGTTTACCCAGCGGTTCATTTTCTTGTTCCAGACTTCCAGCTCTGCACAGGCAGTCGCGTCAGGACGCTGGGCATGGATCAGCAGAGTGTCCTTGAACGAATAGCGGTACAGCCGTGCCGCCACATCCAGATAGTTCATCCAGTCTTTCGGAGAATTGCTTACCCACCGCGCGTTCTGCTGGGCAAGTTCCCGAATATCGTTAAATTTTGCCAACCGTTCCCTCCTTACTTCTTAGCTGGTGTTTTCGGAAATTCAAGACTGTACTGCGCCCTGCCGTTTTCTATTGCCATAACAAGGTCTGCGGCAAAGGTCTTATCCTTTTTGGCAGAGTAGAAGTCTTTTACATGGGTGCGTCCTTTCTTCAAAAGATCAGTTGCCATTTTCTTCGTGAGCGTCTTTTTCATGCCGGAAAGGTATTTACTTTCTTTCCAGAGGGCAAATTTGCAGTCGCGGTCAGAACAGTAAAAGTTCTGTCTGCCCTCACAGATGGGTTTGCCGCATACCGGGCAGTCCCCGATAGATACCTTATTATAAGTAGTCGATTCCTGTACCGTAGGAATCTGCCGGAGGTCTGCCAGCATCCGTTCCAGCAATCCACCGATGCCCTGCATGAAGTCGGCGGGCTTTGTTTCGCCCCGTTCCATCCGCAGCAGTTCATTTTCCCACTCAGCGGTCATGCTTGCCGATTTCAGGTAATCCGGGATATTTGCGATTGCCGTAACCCCCTCTGCACTGGGAAGAATCTGCTTGCCTTTGCGTTCCACATAGCCGGAAGACACCAGCTTTTCCAGAATCGCTGCACGGGTCGCAGGCGTTCCCAGTCCTTTCTTTTCCGTGTCTTTTTCAAACTCCTTGTTGCCTGCGGTTTCCATTGCAGAAAGCAGGGTATCTTCGGTAAATGCTTTCGGCGGGGAGGTAAACCCCTGTTTTTTCTCCGCGCTCACCACAGGAATCACCGCGCCCTGTTCCAGTTTCTTGGGGAATGCCACACCCTTGCTTTTTTCCTGCTCTGCAAACGGAACAGGCATTGCGGTATGTCCCGCCTGCAAAACATTTTTGTATTTTGCGGTGAATTTCCTGTCCTGACAGCATACTGTTACCAGAACATCCTCATAGATGTATGGCGGCTGCACCGCCTGCTGCATCTTCCAGACGATGAGAGCAAAGACCTTTTCTTTATCCCCGGACAGGCTGTTTGACTCTCGCTTGCAGCTTTCCAGTGTCGGCAGAATCGCATGGTGGTCAGTGACTTTCTTGTTATTGACTACCTGTTCCACCTTGCCAACCTCGCCGCTGTAATGTTTGAGCAAAGCTGTCATAGTCTGCTGCATATCTTCCGTGATGTACTGGCTGTCCGTTCGCGGGTATGTCACCAGCTTTTCTTCATACAACTCCTGTACGATCTTCAAAGTCTGGCTGGCGGTAAAGCCATAATAGCGGTTGGCTTCTCGCTGCAAGGTCGTTAAGTCGTACAGCTTCGGGGCGGACTGCTCTTTCCGCTTGTGCTCAATGCTGCCGACCACGGCACATTGTCCATCACAAGCTGCCTGCATGGTATCCGCATCCTGCTCCTGTGCCATCCGTTCCGATTCTGCCACGATGCCATTTCCCGTGATTTCCACCTTATAGTACGGCTCTTTTACAAAATTCTGGATTTTGCTTTGCCGTTCCGTCAGCATTGCCAGTGTCGGAGTCTGAACCCGTCCAATGGTCTGCCGTCTGCCGTATTTCTTTGTGAATGCCCGTGTGCCATTCATGCCAATCAGCCAGTCCGCCTTTGCCCTGCACTCCGAAGCGGCAAACAGGTTGTCGTACTCTGCGCCATCCTTTAAGGAATCAAAGCCTTGCTGGATAGCGGCATCTTCCATGCTGCTGATCCACAGCCGTTTGACCGGGAGTTTACTGCCCGCCAGACCGTACACACGGCGAAAGATTGCTTCTCCCTCGCGTCCCGCGTCGCAGGCATTTACCGCATAATCGAAATCTTTGCTTCGGAGGAGCTTCCGCAGAATATTGAAATGTGCTTTCTTATCTTCCGAAACCAGCAGCTTCCATTCTTCCGGGAGAATCGGAAGATCATCGAATCGCCAGCTTTTATAGCGTTCATCATAATACTCCGGGGCTGCATACTCTGCCAGATGCCCCAGACACCAGCTCACCACACAATCCCCACCCTCCAGATACCCGTCCTCATGTTTGTATGCACCGATCACTTTCGAGATGGAACGTGCTACACTCGGCTTTTCTGCTATCACAAGATATTTCATGTATCCTCCTGCTTGTTTGAAAAAAGCAGGGACAGTCCGAATCAGACCATCCCTGCACCACTAGATTATACGGGTTTTCTATTATTCTTCGGTTTCTGCGTCCTGCTCATCCTCGTTCTTTGTCGGCAGAGCTTCATATTCCAGATTTTCTTTCGATACTTCCGGCTCACTCTGCTTCGGCTTATAGATGTAGAAATAGAAGAATGCGCCTGCACCGCCCACACCCAGAACAAATACGATTGCCAGAATCTTGGTCAGCTTTCCATCGTCCTGTTCCGGCTCTTCGATCTCGACATCCGGTTCCGGCTCAGGTTTGGTTTCCGGCAACATGACTGCCGGCTCCTCTTCTTCCTTGCCGTTGCGTTCCTCATCGGTCAGAAACTCCTGCAAATCGTACTCGTCGATCATGGAGAGCATATACACATTCTCGCTGTTCCTTGCCCGGTCGATCACCAGAAAAAAGGTGTTGCCGCCCTTGGTCTTGACCGTGAAGAACTCTTTACTGGAATCGTCCGTGATGTTATCTTCCACCTCGCCGTTGCCCGCAATGGTGAACGGAATCTTCTCTTCCTCGGTGGGTTTCTCTTCCTCAATGACCTGCACAGGCTCTTCCTTGACTTCCGGCTCTACATAGGCAAATGCCGGAGTGGAAAAGCCGACTGCCATCAGCAGGGTCAGCACTACACTGGGAATCACAACACCCAGCTTTTTAAGCATCTTTCGCAATCACATCCTCCATTTCTGCTTCTTCCGAAGTCTTGTTCTCGTGGTTTACGGTTGTCTGGAACGTCACATTCCCCGCCTGGATATTTTCCAGCAGTGCCAGCAGGTCACGCCCACCCAGCTTTGTGCTGCGGATAGCCCGAACGATCTCATTGTCCTCTTCTTTTTTCTGTGCCGCCCGGACATTTCTCAGATACTCTTCCAGTTCCGCGATCTTGCTTTCGGTTTTCTCTGCATCATTCAAAAACTTCTTCAGCTTTTTGCTCATCTAGCTTTTCTCCTTTCCTTTACTTGATTCTGCCAAAACCAAGGAAGTGGTTTTGCCAGTAGGTCGAATTGATGCTGGTATAAGAAATCGGATCACCGCAGTGGATCATCATTCCGTTGCCGACATAGATGCCAACGTGCGACGCGCCGACAGTATTATAGGTTTTTTCAAAGAAGATCAAATCACCCGGCTGTGCATTTGCAGGAGAAACGTAGCTGCACTTGCCACGCAGTCCGTTTGCCGTCGTGCGTCCGACATTCCAGCCATTGCCACAGTTATTGATGACCCAGCAGACAAAGCCGGAGCAGTCAAAACTGGTGCTTGGAGAACTGCCGCCCCACACATACGGCATACCCAGATACTTTTCGGCTTCTGCAATCATCCTTGCAAACTTTTCATCCGACAGGGCTTCTTCTGGAATATCATATCGGAAACCACCGCCGGAACTGCCGCCTGTTCCACCCGAACCGCCAGAGCCAATGCTTCCTGTTGTGCCGCCACTGTATGTAGGTGAGCCTGCGCCAAACAGTTCCGGGCGATTGCCATAGGTCAGATTGTAGGCATCATACCGCCCAGTCTGCTTCCGATCCATGTTCTTTCTGGCAATGGTGTCAAAGCCTTTATTTTTCAGCAGGACATTGAGGATTTTGTACTCATACTCCACTTCTTCCTGATAGGTATAGGTTTCCATGCTGACGTTTCCAAAAGCGTCAATCGTTGGCCGAATCCCTACTCTGGTTTCCATGCGTGTGCGAATCTCTATCGTTTCCCAGACTTTCAGGAGATACTGTTGCTCAAACAGCGACTTGATGACGGGTTTCACCTGTCCTCTGGTGAACTGCTCATATACGGCAGTCAGATGAGAGATCAGCTGATAGGGGTCATGCCCAATTTCATCCAACTGGTAACGGTATTCGTCATAGCCGGGATGTGTGGACTCCATCTGCCGTATCTGCTCATCCAGCTTCTTTTCCAGTTCCAGATAATCTTCTTCTGCACCTTTCATGTCAGCGTCCTTACTGGGATACGTCGTTCCGATAAAGGTACTGCCCGTTCCATGGATCGCTGCTGAACAGCTTGAGAATGCGCCCATAATCAGCATGAGCATCAGTGCTGCAATGCCAAGTCCCGCCCAGAGGGTCTTGTTCTGCACAACGACCTCCTGCACCGCTGCCTTTGCTTTTTCTGCAAGCGTGTTTGCTGCCGTTGCCGCCTGCTTGCTGGCAGCGTTTCCGGCTTTCTGGCCGCGCTTGGCGGCTGCATAGGCATCCTTATACTGCTTTTTCTGGTAAAACTTTGAACCGACTGTCTTTGTTGCTTCACCTCCTGCGGCAGTCAGTGGCGGCTGGGGCGGTTTCTTTTTCAATGGCATTTCTGCCGCTTCTTCGGTTATGCCGCCCTCATTCTCCGAAAATTTCAGACGGCTGGATTTTTTCTCAGCCTCAACTTTTTTCTCAGCTCTGGCGGATTTTTCTCTGGTCTTTTTCCGGCCTTTGGAGAAGCGGTACAGTCCTTCCAGCGTTTCTTCGCTCTTGTGCGCCGACTCCACGCCGGAGTTTTCCTTTTCGACCTGATGTACCTTGTTGTGGGCAAAACCAGTGGCGGTATCCACTCCTTTCTTCGCCACTTTCTTAATACCCAGCCCCGCGCCACGGACAATGCCACCCTGCTGCTCATCATCAAAGGATAAGCGGCCCTTTTTCTTCGGTGCAGGCTCTGTATCCTCGTCCACTGGCGGAACATCTTTTTCTTTCGGTTTTCCATCCTCCTGATGGGCTTTATAATACTCTGTACTCTGCTTGGCGGTGCTGCGCCGGGGCTTTTCCTCCTCTCCATCCTCGGCATCCATGCACACATCCTCTTCCACAACAGGGGTTTCTTCTGCACTTTCCGCAGCGTCTTTTTCCGAATCTTCCTGCTTCGGTGATTCTTCTGCAACTGCGGACTTGGTTTCCCCGGTGCGGAGATTCTCTTCCACCAGACCGTCTTTGGTCATTTTCTGGACGATTTTATCTCTGCCCCGGAATCGCTTGTCTGCCATCGGATTTACCTCCCGTCCGGCAGGAAACTCATGCAATCAGGACTGCATGAGTCTCCCATTTATCGAGAATCCGCTCCAGCTCCCTGGCAAAAGCGATCAGCCGGGAATTGACCTCCGTGCGGTCGATGTAGCCCCGCTCTTCCATGTGGAATCCGTGGGTCAGTTCATCTGCCAGTGCGCCGACTGCGTAAAAGTCCTCCAGCACCGTATGCACCACCGATTCCTCATCGTGAAAGTTCAGCATTTCCACTTCCTGATAAGGCGGGCTGGAATCGCCATCGTATTTTGCCGCCTCAGCACGGTCATGCAGCTTCAGGATCATCTGGCTCAGTTTTTTCTCTTTCATCATGTGTCTTTCTTCTCCCTGTATTTTGCAATTTCATTCGGTTTTGTGGTCATAAGGCCATAAAGTTTCAGCGAAGTATCGAACTTATCCTTGAACGGAATAATGGTATTGCCGTAGAACAGCAGCCCCTCGCCCTCGTTGCTGTTCGTCACATAGGAAAGCTGGAATGGCGAAATGTTGAGCTGCTTTGCAAGAATCTGCCTATCACCGGATGCCTGATTCAGCATATAGATGAAATCGCTGTTCTCAAAGATGTTCTCGATCTCCCGGCTGGCAAGCAGATCTTTGATGTTCTGCGTGATACCCGTGGGGATGCCGCCCCATTTTCGGAAACGCTTCCAGATTTCAACACTGTATGCGGCAGTCTGCTCTTCCTTTAAGAGCAAGTGGAACTCATCAATGTAGTATCGTGTATTTTTCTTTGCATTGCGGTTGATGGTAACACGATTCCACACCTGATCCTGCACGATGAGCATACCCAGCTTTTTGAGCTGCTTTCCCAACTCTTTAATGTCAAAGCAGATAAGGCGGTTATCCAGTTCCACATTCGTCTGATGGTTGAACACCCGCAGCGAACCATTGACATAGATTTCCAGTGCCGTGGCGATGCGCTGCGCCTGCCGTTCTTTCTGCTCCCGCAGGCAGTCGTACAGATCACCGAGAATCGGCATATTTTCCGGTTTCGGGTCATTCAGATATTTCTGATAGACCAGCGGCAGGCATCGGTCAATGACGGATTTTTCTTCCGGCTCCATGCCGTCCCGTGCGCCCATGATAAGTTCACACAGGGAAAGGATGAAGTCCGACTTCATGCCCAGCGGGTTATCATCGTCCGCATAGTTCAGGTTAATGTCCATCGGGTTGATGTAGTCCCGGCTGGTGGATGAGATATGAATGACCTGCCCGCCCAGTGCTTCGACCAGCGGATAATACTCGCCTTCCGGGTCTGCGATGATAATATCGTCCGTTGTCGTGAAGAACACGTTTGTCATTTCACGCTTTGCGCTGAACGATTTACCAGAACCAGGCGTACCCAAAATCAGACCGTTCGGATTTTTGAGCTGTTTGCGATCTGCCATAATCATGTTGTTAGACACTGCATTCAGACCGTAATAGAGGGAATCGCCCTCCATGAAAAGTTCCTGCGTGGTGAACGGCACGAAGATGGCCGTGGAAGTTGTAGTCAATGCCCGCTTGATGGGGACAAGGTTATTGGCCAGCGGCAGGCTGCTCATAAGTCCCTGCTCCTGCATATAGTCCAGTCGATTCAGGGTACAGTTGAACTTCTGAGCGATACCAGCCGTCTGAAATACCGCACTGTCCAAATCCTGTTTGGTTTTCGCAGCATTGAGGAACAACACCGTAATAAGGAACATACGCTCATTGCGGCTCTGCAGATCATCCAGAATCTTCTTGGCTTCGCCGCCATAAGTTGCAAGGTCGCTCGGAATAATTTCCATATCATAACCAGAACGCACCGCCTTTTTCTGTTCCTCGATCTTCATGCGGTCGAGGTCAGTGATCTTGCCCTTGATGAGTTTGATTGCCTTGAGCTGGTCTACCGACTGCACATGGATGCTGACTACCAGATTCTTGTCCATGTCCAGAAACTCTGCCAGCACCTTATCCGTCAGTTCCGGGGCAAGGATGTTCAGATAGGATACTGCGCCAATGGTATCTCCCATCTGGAAGTCCTTGCCGCTCTTGAACAGGAAACTGGTCGGAGCAATGAAATCCTTTGTGGTCATGCCGCTTTGCAGGATGCGGTCATAGCTGAACTCAAACTTCCGTTCTTCCTCCTGATGGAACATCTCATACATGATCTGTAAGCGTTCCACACCATTCAGCGGATATGCTTTCACTCCCAGCACCTTGAAATTGTTGAGAATATCGGTTTCGATGCGTTCCAGCCGGGGCTTTGCTTCTTTCACGCTTTTGGCTTCAATGCTGAACGTGATGTACTTTGTCCGAACCAGACCGTTGTTGCCTTTGGCAAGCTGTTGTTTCAGCATCTGCGCATATTCCATGCGCACATCATCGAACTGGTCATGCTGTGGCTCGATCTGAATGACCTTGTTGTATTCGCTCATATCGCTTTTGTGGTTGATGAACGAAAGCTGAAAACGGATGCTGGAATCGAAGTAGTTGAGGAAATCACACCAGCTTTCAAAAATGGTGTTCTTATCTTCGTTTTGTGCGAGCTGATAATTGATGTCATAGAAGCGGACGGTTTTGGAATACAGATGTTCCTCCACCCGGCAGATGCCGTCCCGCCCCATTTCCAGATACGGAATCGACCGCTGCACCGTCAGGTGATGCTCTTTCTTCTTTTTCGCTTCTGCCTTTGCAGACGGCTTGAGGAATTTCTGGAAGATGCTGCCGAATAGCGGCTTCTTATCCTTTTCTTTTCCCAATAATGCCTCCTTTCTTCACTTTTGGTGTTACAGGTTTTTCCGGCTCATATTCGTACAGATTTTCAATCTCGTAGCGGCGAACTGCCGGACGCTTGAAACGGACGTTGATGAAATTCGTCAGGATGGTTTCAAGGTGCATCCCGTTTTTCTCGAACAGTGCAAAGAAAAACTCCGGCAGCATCAGCAGCACCATGCCAGCCGCCGCGTTGCTTGTACCAAGCGTTCCCCGCGTAAGAAAGTAGAACGGAACACCGATGGATGCCGCAAAGCCCATACAGATGAGCTGCCGCTTTGTCAGGTTGAGAAAGACCTTGTTTTTGACTTTGGACAGGTCTTTCGGGATCGTCACATAAGCCATTCTTCACCATGACAGCCAGACACGCCGCCGGGATACGGCTTTCGTCTGCTGTCTTTCCTTTCCTCGGATTTTCCCGGTTTTAGTGACTGCCGAAGATCTGTTTGGACAGACTTCCCGTTTTCATCAGGCTGAAACACAGAATCACGGTATACGCTGCAACGCCGATCAACGCGGAGTGCATATTACTGGAAATCCGCACCGAAGAAATCAGTGCTGCGTAAATCGCCACACAGACCATCATCAGGAATGCCTGAAATGCAAGGGCGAACAGTCCTCTGAAATAATTGGTTCCTACATGACCCCATTCACGGTTGCTCATCGTTGCGAACGGAATCGGGGCAAGCGATGTATAGAGATAAATCTCTATCATGCGCCCGTAGACAATGACAGTTATCACCACCGACATAATTTTCATGCAGAAGCTGACAAGGAAGGTTTCAAGAGCCAGCACCACCAGTTCACCGATCTCCATGGTTGCCATCGCCGCCTGCATCTGCATGGACAGCGAACTAACATCAATGGCAGTCTCGCCGTTGATGATACCGGAAGCCGAATTGACTACCGATTGTCCAACGTCAAAGACTGCCATTGTAATTGTGAATGTATTGCTGACCAGATAGATTGCGACCCATGCCTTGACAAAATACTTGAAGAACATCCATGTATCTACATCATGCAGGTTGTTTCGCTCGGTCAGCATCGAGATCAGCTCATAGCAGAGTACCAGAGTGATGATGATTCCGGCAATCGGAACCACCACCGACTCTGATAAGTTCTGAATCATACTGAAAACGCTGCTGTTCCAGTTTTGTGGGGTGCGTCCAACCTGAGCCGCGATCTCACTTGTCTTTTCATTGACATCCGTGAACATCGTACTCATGTTGGACTCCACCATTCCTGTCAGAAGTTCCCGCATCCATTTTTCGATGGCTGCAAAAATATTATCGAACAATGGCGGGAGTACCTCCTATCGCGGGTGCTTAGCCGAACAGACCAGAGAGCAGAGGGATCAGCTGCGTACCGATGAGGATCACGCCGCCACCGCTCATGAGCTGCTTCATGCCCTGGGACTTCGCACCCGGATTGTCGTTGCCATATCCTTCCATCAGATTGACAACGCCCCAAACGCCAAGACCTGCGCCAATAGCCACAACGAGAGTCTGCAGAACGGTAATAGACTGATTAAAGAATTCCATATGTTATTTTCGCCAGACCGCAGATTTGATGAATGTTTGCGATTCCAAAAGGAAAGCGGGCTGGCACATCTTCGGTGCTGCCCGCTTCCTGCGATTCTGGCTTCTCCTTTCATTTTCAATAAAGTCAGCCTTTTGGAATCACACGATAGATGGTGGTTATTTCGTGTCGGTCATACGGATCATCTGTCCGGGGTCTGCCCGAACGGGTGGCCGGGTGTATCTCTTGCTACTGATATGTACCTCCTTATCCTTGTGCCTGTTCGGTCACATCCACTTCATAAAGGTCAAATTCTTCCGTGGTGAGCAGTCGCAGTTCGTGTTTCAGATAGCGTTCTACGTCAAACTCGTTTTTCTTATCGAAATCCGAAAGTTCCTTGTACCGCTTATGTTTGGTAATATCAAACTTATCGCTCAGGAATGGTCTGACACCTCGCAGTTGCAGGATGCACTTGCTGCCGTCCATGACTGCAAGCTCATCCCGGCTCATAAGCTCCTTTCCGGTCTTTTGGTAGGTTGTACCAAAGGATGGGCTTTGACCGCGTGTGTCGGATGTGTTATATAGGTCGATTGTTTCTTTTCCCAGCGTTTCGGAAATTTCTTTGAGCGTCGAACTTTCCTTGCCGCCGAGGAACAGCATGGTATCGCAGTTGCCGATGATGGTTTCTGCGGCATCCTTGTAGATGGTTTTCAACTGGCTCTGCGACTGCAGGATAATGGATGCCGAAATCTCGCGGCTGCGGATGGTGGCGATCAGCTTATCAAACTTTGGGATCAGACCGATGTTCGCAAACTCATCGAGCAGCAGCCGCACATGATACTTTAGCTGACCTCCGCATTGATCGTCTGCACGGTCACAAAGCAGATTGAAAAGCTGGGTGTACATAATGGACACCACGAAATTGAACGTATCGTCCGTATCGGAAATGATAACGAACAAGGCTGTGCGGCGGTCCCCCAGCAAATCCAGTTCCATTTCATCGTAGGCCATCAGGTCACGCAGCTCCGCAATGTCAAATGGGGCTAACCTGGCACCACAGGAAATAAGAATAGATTTTGCCGTTTTACCTGCCGCCAGCTTGTACTTTTTGTACTGCCGCACGGCAAAGTGTTCCGGTTTCGCCTTTTCCAAATCCTCAAACAGCTCATCGACGGGATTCTTAAATTCCTCATCGTCCTCGCGGGCTTCGCTGGCATTGATAAATTCCAGCAGCGTGGAGAAGTTCTGTTCTTCCTCCGGGGCTTCATAGTAGATATAGCCGATGAGTGCGCAGTAGAGCAGGCGTTCTGCCTTGACCCAGAAATCTTCGCCGGACTTTTCGCCGTCTCCTTTCGTGTTGGCGATGATGGTATTGACCAGTTTCAGAATATCCTTCTCACTGCGGATATAATGGAACGGATTATAGTGCATCGACTTCTTGAAGTTGATCGTGTTTAGGACTTTGATTTTGTACCCGGCATCCGAGAGCATCTTTCCGCATTCAATGATGATCGTACCTTTCGGGTCAGTACAGACATAGCTGACCTTTTCGGGCATCTGCATCAGATTGGGCTTTACGAAAAACCGTGTCTTGCCGCTGCCAGAGCCGCCGATCACAATGACATTCTTGTTTCTGGCATACTTCGGATGCTTTGGTCTGCCGCTCATCATCAACCGTTCCGTCTGGGTGAGCAGCACATTATTCTCGAATACCGGGTCAATAAAAGGTTCAATGTCCTTGGCATTGCCCCACCGGGCAGAGCCGTATTCCTCTCCCTGACGATACTTCTTTGCGTTCTTCCCCTTAAAGTGGATCACGGCTTTCAGTGCTGCTGCACCGATCAGACCCACCAGCAAGTCGAACGGATGGACACTTGGCAGATAACTCTTATAGGCCAGACCGAAGTTCATAAAAAGAACCATCAGCCTGTCCACGATGGTATCGCCATTACAGTAGCGGTACAGCCATGCGGCTTTCTCCACCATGTAAAAGGCGATGATGTACGGAAAATTCAGCAGGATCAGCTTCTTCACATCTGCCGACTGCATCTTTCCGCTGATTGCCGCCGCTGCTTTCTTGCCCCATGCCGTTCCACCTGTCTGGTTGGAGGGGGCTTTGCGCGGACGTTTACTCTGTGCGGTCGTTTTCTGGCTCATCGCACCTGCCCTCTGTCTTTCGTCTTTTCCTTGGTGATCTCCCGGTGTTTAGCCACACGCTCCTTTGCCTGCTCCAACTTCTTGCGAATGGACTGCCGCTGTTCCTTTTTCAACGAAACTCCGGTATATTCCTTGAACGCTGCCGTCATAACGTCTACATCTTTCGCCTTGAAAAAGACCAGATATTCGGTTTTACCCTCTTTTTCTGCCTTTTTCAGACTATAATCAATGCCGTACTTCCGGGCTACCCGGTCAAACGACTTGATGTTATTGTCCGTGACAACGATATTGGTAAGCTGTGCGCCGCTCTGTTGCAGGCTCTTGATGCTCTGCTTTCCTCTCTTACATCGGTTCTGCCCTCCCATCTTCTTCGACTGCTGTTTTTTCTTCTCGATCTCTGAAAGCAGCTTTGTCAGTGCTGCTTTCAGAAGCTGCGCCGAGATTTTTCCGCCTTTGATGCACAATGCCATCGTTTTTTCGTTTACTTCATCCTGCACCTGCGCCCTCCTTTCCGATTTATAGTTTTATCCAAACGGCATCAGACACTGACTGTGCCTGATACCGGGGGAGCCGTATCGCCAAAGACCGAACGAAATTTCTTTCTGCACTGGTGCATCATGTAGCCGCACTCCCTGCGGTGCCGGCAGGAAATGCAGGGATGGTCACTGTCCGTTCCCGGACGCTGGCGCATCATACGTTCAAACGGGCTATTCGTAAAGTTCATAGGCTCACCCCTCCTGTTCTGCCATCGGAAGAATCCCACGCCGTTTCAGTTCGTGGTACAGAAACTTCCTGCCTTTGTGCGTCCATGCCGTATGCAGCTTTTCTACTGCACTGCCATCACTCCGATGGAGCCGGAAAACAAGGTTTGCTGTATATCCTTTATCCTGATGCTTTGCATACAGCACCCACTGGTTATTGGCCCGGTACTGGATACCGTGCAGATGGAGCAGACGATTGAACACTTTTGCGCCGCAGCCGTACTCTTTTGCGATCTGTGTCGTTGTCACCAGCGAATCAGGCGGCTGTGATTCGTAAAAACGCTTCGGCGGCGCGTGGCTCTTACACTTATGCTGATGCAGCAGTTCAATGATTGCCTGCATCCAGTGATCCGTTTCCCTGCAATTCGGTTCCGTGCAGGGATGGAAGCAGCCATTCTTGCGAAAGTGATGGAGCTTGTACAACTGCTTTGCCATCTCCAGCGTGATTCGGTAGTCTTTCACATACCGCTGCACTGTGCGCCCGCCCTCATCCTGCGGGCGGACACGGGGAACGAACTCATAATCCCGGCCCTCCACAAATCCATACTGGCACATCCGGGGGAACCACTTGCGGAAGTCACTCCGAATCTGCATCTTGTCGTACAAGTCTCTCGCCCAGATCACCGAGGGAGCCATATCAAAATCAATAAAAAACACGCTCATTGCATCGTCCTCCTTAATTGCTTCTGCCGCCCCATCCGAAATCATGTCTGACCTGTGCAGCGTAATAGCTGTCAATCGTGGTCGGAGCATTATACAGTGTGGCAAGCAGATATTGTTTGATGTTTCGTACCTGTGTGGTATTGCTTTTCAGGCATTCCATTACATACTGGATGTGCATGGAATCCAGCTTCATCAGGCGGCTTTTGACCACCTCTTTCGGCTTTTCTTCCCCGCAAATGCGCAGGAACTTCTTTCTGCTGGTCACGGTTTCCACAAGCAGTTCCAAAATCTCCATCAGGATTTCCCGGTCATGCGGGAAGTTCTTCTCTAAGATCGGGATTTCCAGCTTGTCTTGAAAATAGAGGCGATACCTTTCATCTTCCCGCATCTCTTTCGCTGTGTTTTCCACATACGGTGCGGAATAGATTAGATCAGTCTCACTACTATCAGTATTATTTATATCAGTCTTACTTCCGTTTGATTTCCATACTCCCGGAAGTTCGCTTTTCAAACCACCAGAAGTTTGATTTTCATACTTCCAGTAGTTCGATTGTGAAAGTCCCGCATAGAGGTCTTTCACATACAGCAGGTTTGGCTTTCCCAAGCCCTGCCTGCGCCGCTCAACAAGCTGATATTCGTGTTCCAGCTCATCCAGCAGTTTGACCGCCTTTTGTCTGGCACATCGAATCGAATCCATGATCTCATCTATCGTACAGATGATGTAGGCATTTCCATTCTCGTCCTGCCAGCCATTTTTAAGCGAAAGATTCATCCGATCCAGCAAGACCGCATAGAGCAGCTTTGCATCGCCGGACATCTTTTCAAACAGGTCTACCTTGATGAGTGCTTTCGGCACACGGTAGAAACTGTATCGGTCTGCTTCCAGATCTCTGAAATACGGGTACTTCATGTAGATTCATCACCTCCCCTCTTGCTGGATTTGCACTATTATAAATAACAGTACATTCCTACGACGGAGCATCTTTCGACACTCCGCCGCATTGTATCTGCTGTTATTTGAGCTTTGCCATTCTGCCCCAGTCCGTTCCTGCCCCATATTTCAGCGGCGTTTTCTCTGACAAGACACGCAGGATGCACATTCAATATCAGAAGTATCTCTCTGGGATGGCTTATTCAATTTTCAAGATTCATGTGAGAGGTTTTGTATTGTCCTCTCATCCTTAGAATCGGAGAAAGGTCATTTCGCAAGGTGTTTTCAAAAAAGTTTTTGAACTTTTCATGAACTTTCCGATTTGGATGGAGATTTTTTGTGTCCTCTCACTCCTAGAATCGGAGAAGGGCTATTTCGCAAGGTGTTTTAAAAAAAATTCAAAAAAATTTTTGAGCCGCCCAATTCAGAGTGTTTTCTGTGATTGGACGGCTCATCTTTTGATTATGTATAGGTTATCAGCTGCACAATGCCCGGAAGTGCTTTTTCTGTATCTTGTAAATTGCTGCGTTATAAATTCCGGTAAGATTCTGGCGGGTCATGCCAAGGTGTTTCGCTGCCTCTGTGAAAGACAGACCATGAAACAGATGAGTGTGGACGACCTTTCTCTGCAAATCAGTCAAAGTAGAGAGCAGCTCTTCCACTCTTTCCTCACTTATCATTCTTTCCAGTGTACTCACTGCTTCATCGACTCCCTCTAGGATTTCTTCCCTATACTCCCTGTCCTCACGGGATGGCATCCATTTTCCCTGAATGATTTCGTAATTCATGAAAATACGATCCTCTCCTTCCAGAACCAGCCGGATGTGCCACTCGTATTCATCAAATTCCTCTTCCTCAATGTGATGCCCCGCACCTTCCAATGCATCATATTTATAATGTACGCAGTTACGAAGCGAGAAAACGGTCACTCTTTTATGCGCCCTGTAAATCACATAATCATTTTGGTAGACACTGATGCTTCCATGATTTTCCAGAATCTTCTCGGCTACCACCGACACGCCAGATTCCTCAAGAGCCTTCACGGTGGGAACACGCTGTTCCTTGTACAAAGGAAGTTTAACAAGCTTTTTCAGTTCCTTGAATGTCATCATAATGTCCACCTTTCTGCCTTTTGGCTGCGAGCGGTCTGAAACAAAAAATGCAGCAAAAGTTGTCCCAGACTTACCCGTTTTTTTTTGAACGGGAAGTCTAAGACTTCTCCTACTGCATCGCTATTTCATGATTCACTTTTAAGGTGTGATGTTTAGTCTCTCATATATAGAATTGCTGGAAGGGCATTTCGCAAGGTGTTTTTGAAAAAAATTAAAAAAAACCGGAACAGGATGAGTTACTCACAGGCGCACTACTGCGCTGCATTCGCTCATTCTGTTCCGGCCTATATCACATATTGCTACGGTATCGCTCTAACAAACAGATATTATATTGTAGACCCAAAAGAACGTCTGGTGGAGCTGGTCGGCTAACCAGGTGCCGCCTAAGATTCCGCCTCTGCGCTTTCAGTGTCGATGAAGCACTCTGCTTCAGGCTTCTTTCCGTTGGTTCTCTGCTGTGAAAAATTCGATACTCTTCACGGGAAGGCCGTGAATGCACTCCACCAGAGATTCAGCAGAAATATAATCTTCACAGCCACCACGCTTGATCTGAAGCATATTCTTTCCATCAACGACACTGCGATTCCCGATCCGCAGCCCCTTTGGGGTGCGGATTTCATGTTCTCCGTTGCTCATCTTCTCACGGCCTCCTTTGTGTTGGTTTAGGTTTCTTTTTTCTTCTATTCAATTTCATCTTTTGAACTTCCGCTCTTTTTTCACCTTTTTCGGCTTGCATATTTACGATTTTTACGGTATAATAATCCAAAAGATGATAGAATATAGCATATATTATAAGCAAGTCGTGCCGCCGTGTCAAGAGGAAAATGTGAAAATTCGTTGCATCTTTCAGATTGAATATTTACAAATCCCGTTACACATTGTTACAGCACGATAACTACGCCATAGAAAGGTTGCAAACATGAAATTTGGAGAGAAAGTTCGCGATCTACGAAAGAAACATTCTTTAACGCAGGACGAATTGGCACAATGTCTGGGTATCAACAAACGAACGATCATCGGATGGGAGCGTGATGGCCGCTATCCTCGCAGCATTGAAATGCTTGAAAAAATGGCCGATATATTCCATGTACCTCTGACCTATTTACAGCCGGATCAGTCTTTATTTATCGAACGTGCCGCCGAAGCCTACGGAAAAAAGGGCAAAATAGAAGCCCAGCATCTCGCATTTGAGCTTACTGAGCTATTTGCCAGCGGAGAGTTGACCCCGCAGGATATGGACGGCATCATGTATGAAATGCACAAAGCCTATTTTAAGTACCGAGAACAAAAACGAGAAAAGGAACGAATAATGAACCTGTGAACCACTGTTCTATTCACTATGCTATCCCCGGAAGGAGATCACATTATGGATTCTGCATTTATTCACCAAGCCGCCAACGAACTTGTCCAAAATGCCGGAACTCGCAACATCAAACAGATTGCGCGCAGTTGCAGTCTGGACATCAGTGAAACATCCCGCATTAAAGATATGTTGGGTTTACTTTCGCTCTATTTTGATAAGCCATTGATCCTTATCAATCGCCAGCTGGACAAACAGACGAAGCAGATGGTGTGCGGCTATGCGCTGGGGCATTATCTGGAGCATCAGCTGCTTATGGACTTGCATACCCTGGACAAGTTTCTGACCATTAAGGACAAGCACATCCTTCTTTACGAGCATAACGCTTTCACATCCCACCTGATGCTGGACAGTGATGAAGTCTATCAAATGACGAAGCGCGGGTTAGACGCTGCGCAAATCTCTGTAGCCAAACGGATTCACCTCAATCTGGTGATGGTAAAACTTCTTGAGCTGCATCATCTGGGGTACGATCTGCGTCACTATCACGCCCAGCACCATGCGTTTATTAAACAGTTCAACCTTCCGGCACATTTTCAGTTTTGATGTGGCCGCGCCGGATGAGCTTATGTTCTTATAACCCTAAAACCCGTAATGGACGGTGCGTTATGCCTGTCCATCACGGGTTTTTCGTGTTATTTCAGTTTTTCGAGAATTTCATCAGCACTCATGCCTTCGGCAAGCAGCTTCTTCAGGACGGATTCCGCTTCTGCCTTTTTCGCTTCCTCTGCAGCCTTAGCATCTGCCTTTGCCTTCTTCGCTTCCAGCGTTACCACTTCTTTTTCGGCCTTCTTCAGAGCAGTCTTCTTCTCTTTCAAGTCAGCCTTTAAAGTGTCAATGTTGGCGGTGATGGATGCGATTTCCGCTGTGAGTGCTTCCTTCGCGGACTGCTTTTCCGCAATCTGCGTTGCAAAATCAGCAGTCACAGTTTTGGGCTTATTCTTGCTACCTTTTGTTCTGGGCATAGGACACAAACCTCTTTCCTGTTATAGTAGTTCAAGTATATCACAGATCTGAAAATAAATCAGCCTTGTATACACCATTCTCCAGCATCTTCTTGAAGCTATCCTTTACTGCTGCGACATCCTCATGGTAGGTCATACCATACCATGTATCATTGGTTTTCAGAACCTTCACTGACATCTTTCCCTGCTCCAGCAGCTCACCGATGAAGGTCGGAATCAAATACTCTGCTTTCAACGGATTCTGCACTACTTCTTTTTCAAAGAACTCTTTGAAGCCTTCTTCCAGCACTTCCAAGAAGTCCGGTGTTAATCCCCACATGTTCATAGAAACCAAAGAATTCACCTCGACGACCACACCGTCTGCTTCTGCACCATTCGATGTCTTTACGATGTTCTTAGTCTCCACAACCTCGGTCAAGTTATTTTCCTCATCCATCTTGCAAATGCCGCGAGTAACGCCACCGTTGTCTGACAGCGTGTTCTTCAGCACAAAGCCTGCCATGCAGGACTTGCCGCCGTTTATCAAATAATCATGGACAGCCTTGAAACCTTCTTTTCCATAATAGTCATCTGCATTGATCACAATAAACGGAGTGTCTATTACACTCTTTGCCGCCAGCACTGCCTGACCAGTTCCCCACGGCTTTGTCCGACCTTCCGGAAGTTCTCCCGGAATATCGTTGATATTCTGGAAAGCGTAGTCTACAGTTACATTGCGAGAAGAACAAATAGAGGCAATACGATCACCAATAACCTCTTTGAACTCCTTCTCAATATCCTTGCGGATGATAAAGACTACATGGTTGAAACCAGCCTTAATCGCATCATGGATCGAGTAGTCCATGATGATATGGTTTGCATCATCGACTGGCTCCAACTGCTTAATTCCCGTTCCGAAGCGGCTACCAATTCCGGCTGCCATGATAAGTAATGTTGTTTTCATCTTTTTCTCTTTTCTTTTGAACCTTATTATGAAGAGTTTTTTATCTTTGTAGATGCACCTCTACCTCACTCATATTTTTTCACTATCTTAGCAGGCACTCCTGCAACCAACACATTGCTTTCATTAATATCTCTAGTAACTACTGCATTTGCCCCCACTATAACATTCTTTCCATTTATATACACTCCGGGGAGAATCACCCCCCCCTGAACAAATCCAGCAGCCATCATTTATAAATACTGATTTCCTTAAATGATAGTGTTTTTCAGATTCTGTCCAATGACTTACATCATATTGTGTCGAAAAAATCTTGGCACCCGCAGATACTGTAACATTATTTCCAAGAACAACATTTCCTACGCAATGAAGTAAGCTTCCCTCATTAAGCGAACAATGTTCTCCTACTGTCAAATTGTCAGGGCACACTACTTTAGGATTATCATAAATAAGTAAGGATTTGGAATCTCCCTTAATATTATATCGCAAATAACAGCAGAGTAATACATGATGTACCTTCGCAATAATTCGATATATTAAACAACCCACAGTCTCCCATTTCATTTACATCCATTCTCCTTATCCCATCAAAAACTCAAATATATTGCCATTAATTTTCTCTTTAGCGAAATATTATGTGCACACCAAATACTCCGGATCTCGCTTTTCACTTTTTCTTTTAACCACTGCATTTTTTCTCTATCAACAGGCGTTTTAGAAAATTTCATCTTTTTCAATATAGTTATTTCGTGGTTTAAATAATTTTCATTTAATAGTACATCCAGTTCCTTATCTTTTTGTAAGCCACAAAATTTGATTATATTTCTATATGACTCTAAAAGCTTCCAATTTTTCTCTTTAAAAGATTGATTCGTCAGAGAGTCGCTTCTTGTAATATAATGATACAACGGGCAATCCACATAATACGATTGCATGCAGCAACTCATATACTGATGATTAAATAGTGCATCCTCCACCAAAATGCAATTCATATCATAGCGAAGATTATTTTGCTCAATCAAATCAAGCTTATAAAGCTTATTCCATGCAAATCCTTTAAAACTTTTTGGATTTGCAAATTCTCTCATTGTTTCAATTCGGTCACGAATTCCATACTTCGACTGTGTAATAAAGCTATTTTCTTTAGGTGTATTATCATTAAAATAATTACAAATCACAAGATCGAGACTGCTATTAGCCTGATATGGTTCCAACATTTTTTCCAAATAATCAGGTTCTATATAATCGTCGCTGTCCACGAAGCAAACGAAGTCATGCCCCCCCCCGCTAAAATCTATGGCACACTCTATTCCTTTATTTCGTGCCGCAGATAATCCTTTGTTCTCCTCATATATATACACATACCTGGAATCACCATTCGCAAAAGTTTCGCAAATTTGAGAGCAACCATCAGTTGATCCATCATTCACAAGCAAACATTTCCAATTCTGATATGTTTGCTTGTGAATGGATTTTAAGCATTGCTCCAAATATTTTTCCGTATTAAATATAGGCACAACTATATAAACCATTTCTTCCATCCTCCTAACATCAAAAATCATTATATTTTCATAAGCTTCCCAATCACATCATAAAATAGTTTGTTTTTTGTTTTCAGGAAATAAATTACTGACAACGCCAAATACACCATCGCTCCAATAAAAATTTTTGCAATGAGGCGTCCAATATTCCCTCCAACTTCAAATGGAAGTATCTTTACAACCAAGAACATAATACTACCAAATATAATAAACGGGACGGACTTTTTCATACATTGAGAAACATCCAGTTCTTTTCTTACCATTATAGTTTGATAAACAGCCACTGTCACTTCTGCAATTATTGTTCCAACTGCTGCTCCAACTGAAGCCAGCCGCGGGATTAACGCCCAATTTATAATCACATTAACTCCCGCCCCTAAAAACACAGAATAAATATATACTTTATTCTTTTCTGTTGGAATTAAATATAGCGTCCTTACTATGCACGCCCATGTAATGAACAACACAGTTGCCGAAAGCATTATTGTTATACTAACACACGCATCATATCCCGTTCCATAAAAGATAGGTATAAAATCATTAGCAATAGAAGATATTCCAAATGTAATTGCACATCCAATAAATATTGCAATTTCCATCGATCGAACAAACAGATCCCTACATTCGTCATATTTGCTTCTAGCATATAAATTTGACATTCTTGGCATCATTACAGCACCAAAAGCACTAATCACACATAGACAAACATTAATTAGCTTTTCTGAGTTCTCATAAAATCCAACTTGCTGCATCGTGCTAAAGTTTCCAAGCATAACTTTATCCATCATTCTATATATACTCGTTGCTACCAACGGTATAAACAAAATTAAGATATCCTTAAAATGCTTAAACGCTTCATTTATTCTCGTAAAGTGAAACTTTATATACTTTGAAGCAAACAACCACATTGATGATTGCGCAATAAAATAGCCAAGACTAAGCACAAGCAAATATTTCCATAAGTCAGCACTCGTTTTAACAAATGCAAAAATTAAGACAACATTAATAATCTTAACCAACACTTTTCGAGTAACTGTTAGTTTAAAATCCTCCATTCCAAAAAAAAGCCAGTTAATGTCAAATACTCCACTTAATACATAAAAGACCTGCAGAAACGCGTAAAGTTTATTTCCGCTAAACATCGCAATGTATAATACATATACTATAACTGATATAGATGCTATTATAAATTGTAATGTATAGATGCTTGAAAACACAGCACTTCTTTTCTGTTCATCATCTCTAACACGCGCAATACTACGATTTCCATAATTTTCAACTCCCAACATTCCAAACAGTAAGAAGTATTGAGCAATTGAATATGTATATGAATATGTTCCAATACCCTCTGCACCAAGAACTCTCGATACGTATGGCATAGTTATAAGTGGCAAAATCATCAGTGCCACTTGATATACCATATTATACAAAAAATTAACTTTTGTGCCTTTTCTTTCCATATCTTCTTATCCTTTTTCCTCTACTGTTCTTGAACGTTTAACAAATATACCAATCAAAATAAAAACACAAATCGAACTAAACTCACTATAACTCTTTGATGCAACGCTTGACAAAAGGAGAAAGCCTAGTGCACAGAAAGTAGAGAAATACATATACTTATTTTCTTTTGTTGAATTTATTGTCATTCGCATGAATTTAATCAAAGCTACCAAAATTAACATCGTGCCAAAAAAGCCAAATTGTCCCATTACCATAGGCCAATAGTTATCATTGAGGAAGTATGTTTCACCTTGACGCATTCCATAAATAGAATTAAAGCCGTATTTCTTATAAAGTGGAGAATATTGTGTAGCTGCAACATCAGAGCCAAATGTTCCAAATCCAGCTCCCAACGGAAAATATGTCACCATTGTCATGATACCAAATCTCAAAAGAACCGATCTTGCTTGTGTATCCGATGTAAAGTAGAACACCAACTGATTCCAGCAAATCGCAACTGCTACTACACAAATCGGAATTATATATGCCACCTTTATTTTTTTTCTAATTTTTTCTCCCCATTTTTTTCCATTAGATGTGAAGAAAAAAACTGCCAGTAACAAAAAAACAGCTATAAAAGAAAACGCTCTTGATCGCATTGTTGAAGCCCACACGACCAAAGCTCCCGCAATAGCAATTTTTTTATATAGAGTTGATTTATAACACAAATCTGCTGTCAACAGCGGAATTAAAAAGTAAAACATTTTGCTAAAATTTCCTGGCACATTATACACAAACTGAAATGATCGAATGCCATATCTTGCTGATGCAGTCATACCTATGTCAACAACTTGAGAAAGAACCATGAAAAACAGCATAATCCAAACCAGTAATCTTCCCCATTTAGCCATTAACTGTATCAATTCGTCATAAACGTGTCTTTGCCAATTCGTCATAACAATAGCATAATACGAAAGCCAAACCTTTACAGTCGAAATCACATCTATAACAATATACATTGGCTGGGTCAGCAATCCGGACACTGCATTTCCTATAGCACCAATAATGCAGACAAGAATTAGCAACCATAAGATTGTCCTCTCATCAGCATTTAATCGAACTTTTTTACTCAGAGTTTTTGCCACAAGGCTCATTCCAACTATAATTGCAAACAACTCATCCATATAATTGAATATAGAAATCGAGCCTACTAATGCTCTTTGAAAAACGAACAAATATGTAATAATCGACCAAACTAAAACATGCTTATTAATTTTCAGCGACATTCACTATACTCCTTTCTTATTCTATAATCTGTCTCACTCGTTTGGCCACCTTAATAATGCCCAATTTATAAAGTACTGGTTTCATATATTCTTTAACCTTATCTACTTTTTTTATTGGCATATATTTTTCAATTGCCTTTTCAATACCATATTTTGACAAATACTTGTAGAACTCTCCTCTATCTGGATGCATTGTCGGCTGTTTGTCAAACATAATACCATCAGCTATCTTTGTTTCTTCGTAATTTACGCAAAAGCAGTTCATTTCCTTGAGCGAATTAAATACTTTTTCCGCTTTTTTAGTATGAACTACAACAGCTGTATAACCTTTATCATTATCTTTTATTCCTGCCAATTTTCCAGCACTCCATCCATCGAAAATAGTGTAATCGCTAACTCGATTGTCACCCTTAAATTGGCAATGATAGCAGCTTGGTCTTTTTGCTATTCCACTCACGAACAGTTTCATCATCGGATCAGTTCTACCGCTTTGTGAATAAACGTCTCCGTTCTCAAATAAAAGCATCATCGTGCTACATTGATAGCCATATGTTTTATTTCTAAAATTCACACTGTCAATTTTAGAATTATATTTATCCTCTTGATATATTAGATATTTTTTCCATAACTCAGGTGAAGGCACCCCCGCACATAAGACTTCTACTAAAATCAAATTCTGATAATCTTTTTTTAAGTACGTCTGCAATCCAGCCACTTGACACGGTGTTCCAGAAAAGCAGACCAACATTCCATTTTTAAGGTATCTTTCAATAATTTTGTAAGAATCTCCAATTTGACTTTGAACATATTTTGATCCGCTCAATTTATAAACATCTGCAAATGAATCAATTATGACATGTCTTACTTCATTATTTTCACAATATGCTGCTCCACAAACGCATCCCCCTCTATTTAAGACATACTGAGCTATTAAGTTCATAAATCCTCCTGATGCGCTTCTTTTCAAAGCATCGTCATCTTTACACTGGATTTCGTATGTCTTTCTAACTTCTGTTTTAAAGGGCTTAGGATTTTTTATTGGGCAAGCATCTTCACACAAGCCGCACTTCACGCACTCTTTCAAATCAATATTCGGATACAAGAATCCCTCCTCATCTGCCATCATTTCAATCGCTCTTTTAGGGCAAATATTAGCGCAAGCTGAACATCCGCAGCAATCCGATTTATTTAGAATTTTAATCATAATATATCTCCTGAAGAATACTATTCATTCAGAAGATCAAGGGACTATCACCTTAATTTATTTCTTATATATCGAAATGCACTCATATTATACAAATATTTTTTTGAGTATTCTATTAAATAATCTTTCACTTTTATCGGGGCAAATTTTTGAACATGATTATCCAATAATTCCTCGTCAATCCCATGATAGAATTCATTTCTTCTCGGATGAGGTTGTGCTGAATTCCAAATCATAACACCATCTAAATCTGCTGCCTTTTTTAGATCCACAGAATACAACTCGTATTTATCTTTTATTTCTTCCAGTATTTTTTCTCCTTTGGAAGATTGAACAATTAAGTTTGTAAATCCTTTATCATCATCAATTAGGTTATTAACCAATTTCTCTGCATTCCAGCAATCATAGATAGTAAAGTCACTACACCGCTCCAATGTCTTAAAATGACACTTATAACAGCTTGGCCTTGACGATAGTCCCTCAAAAAAGCTCTTGAGCATTAAATCTACTCGTGCACTTCCGAAATAGCTTTTTCCGTTTTTAAACGCAATACGCATTGTGCTACTATGGTATCCATACGTTTTATATCTAAAAGCGACGCTCTCTATTTCTGAATGATATTTACTTTTTTGCAAGTTTAGATACTTCTCCCACATCTTTGGTGAAGGAGTTCCGTGGCATACCACATCAACTGTAACAAGATTATCATATTCTTTTCCTAAAAAAGACTTCAATCCGTAAACTTGACAGGGTGTACCAATAAAGCATACAACTGTTTTTTTCTCTATATGCTTCTTTATCTCCGTAAAGCAATCTTTTAAATCATTTTGAACATATTTTGAGCCTCGGAATGCTTGCCCCCCCCCGGATATTACATGCACAACTTTGAAATTTTTATCATATGTTGCGCCACAGATAACGCCACCTTGTTTGCTAATCCAATCAGCTAAAGGAGACACAAAACCGCCCGACGTACTTCTTGAAACAACACTCTGATCCAAGGCCCTAATAACATAACCATGTCTTTCAAAAGATTCTAAAGGCATGTTTTTTTGTGTTGGGCAAACCTTTTTACAAAGATCACAGCCAACACACTCTGATGCATCTATTATTGGATATAAGAATCCCTCCTGGTCTGGTTTCATACTAATGGCATGTTTTGGACAAATACTATAGCACGCTGTACACCCACAACAATTTTCTTTTTTCGTATATACATTTTTCATTTAATTTTCCTTCAAGGCATCCTTAAGATATTTAGCAGATTCTGCTCTTAACTTTTTCAATTTTTCTTCAACAGCATTGTAATCAATGCCATTTTTGACGTCCATAACATTTCCACTATATCTTCTTTCGCTCAGTCCCAACAAAGTACAGAGACTATCAATTCTACTATTTCTTGAATTTGCTCCTGCATTAAAGCGGTTAAACGTCATAAATTTTTTGTGATTCAGAATACTGAAAACAGAGCCGTGGAAAGAATCTGTCAAAATATACTCAGCATGACGAATCAAATTCACAAAGTCTGCTGCATCCATATCGAAGAGCTGAATATCGCCAAAATTCAAATCACATTCCACATAATTATCCAAGAACGGGCAAGTAACCAGTTTCAGACCTGTCTTGCTTTTGAACTCATTTGCAATCTTTCTATGCTCTTCATTTGTCCCCAAAAAATAGCAGAACACATACGGTTCTTCAACAATTTTCTTTTCCGGGAGCATTTGTTTCCATCCTTCTGCGTCAAACAGCAAGGTCGGGTCACATACTACCTGAGCCATTTTTCCTGTTAATTCTTTAATGATCTTTTGTCCAGCAAGTTCTCTGGTACTCAAATGCTGAAAACGGTTCAAATATTTAGCGGTAGCCTTTTTTTGCCCATCTGGAATTTGGCTTACACCAAAACTTGTTGCATAAGCAATCTTCGGCTTATTGTCCGGTGCAAATTCCAATGTGTAGAAATGACTTCCCAGATTATTCGGCAACCACAGCTGATCACTTCCACAAAGAAACGCATCATAGTTCTTCTTGCATTTTGCTACAAGTGTTTCCCAACCACCATAAGATTCCGAAAATAATGGAGCAAAATACTTGTCCACAAAAGCATTAAACCGTTGATTTCGTTGTTGCACTTGTTTCTGATAAAAAGGTTTGCTTTTCAGGGCTTTGTCTTTTTGATTTCCAGAAAGTTTCGATTTTACAAACGAGATATTAAATAATCTGGGAATTGTTTGAACAATAAAAGTTGGCGTTATTTTTTTCTTATAGCGAATTATTTCCGACTTATAACCAAGCTCCTCAACTTTTTTTACTGTGGCAAGCACCTGTAATTGACTTCCGAAATTTTTTGTGTCATAGCATACCGCTAATCCGATTTTTTTCATACTCTTTTCTCCTGCATCACATCAATATAATATTGAGCTAATTTTTGATGCATCGCGTCCATGCTGTACTTTGTATGAATAAGCGCAATATTATTTTTTCCTATTTTTTCTACTGTCTCTTGATTCATACAATATGTTATTAAAGCTTCTGAGAGCTTTTCAGTGTCTCCTGGCTCTATTAATATTCCATTTTCTTCTTTCACTACTTCTGGAATTGCGCCAACCGTTGTGCTTATAATAGCCTTTCCACAAGCCATACCTTCCAAAATCGCCATCGGAAGTCCCTCATTATAAGATGGAAGCACTAATACACTAGATTTTTTTAGCAGTTCTAATTTTTTATCAAAATCAGCCCATCCCACAATAAAGATATTGCTCTTGAGATTTTTTTCCTCAACAATCTGCTTGCATCTGTCAATATCCCCATCGCCAGCCAAATAACATTTAATATCCGGTATTTGACCCTTAACTCGTTCTATTGCTTTGATGAGGTCATACGTTCCTTTTCTTTCTCCAAGTCGCCCAAGAGATACAAAAGTATATGGATGATCTTTGACACTCGTTATAGCGGGTTTCAATCTCTCAGTGTCTATACCATTTTCAAGAACAACACAATTTTTTAATCCAAATGTTTCATCAAACTTCTTTTTCCATTCAGCAGACAACGCAATAACCTCATCTGCTTCTTTCAATATTGAAACAATCTTATCCTTTTGATTGCTTTTTTCATAAAAGAGCATATATTCAGCACCATGAATATGTAAAATTACTTTTTTGCCCCACTTTTTCGCGGCATGAACATACAAACCTTTTCTGAATGTACTTCCGTATGAAGCTGCATGTATATGGTAAATATCATAATTTCTTTTTGTGAAATAAAACCTAATAAATGAAAATAGCGAAAAGAATAAAACCTTTAACTTATTTCCGTCAATATAGGATTCATAAATATCTATATTAAATTTAGAATTTAATGTCTTATCTTTTTCAATTTCTTCTATAACCGTTGCCATTCCACCCTTTGATCTTGTCGGACTTGGCCCAACTACCAAAATTCTCATTTTTTTATTTTCTCCACATTGTTTCTCTTAAAATAATCATTTTTCATTTTAACGGCTTCATTACTCAACAAAATAATACCAATAAGATTAGGAATTATCATCAATCCGTTAAATGTATCGGCCAAATCCCATGCAAAACCGAGTGTACTTTGTGATCCAATTAAAATAATAACAACCCATAATGCCTTGATAATCGGCTTTATCTTCTGTCCAAAAATATATTCTCCAGCTCTTTCTGCATAGGTGTAATAACTAATCAAACATGAAAATCCAAAAAGAACAACCGAAGCCAAACAAATAAATCCACCAATACCACCTGGCAGCAGCTGATCAAAAGCTCGCATTGTAAGTACTGCACCATCAAGGCCGCTGTTCCACAGTCCAGAAAGAACAATTGCAATACCTGTTACGCTGCAAATAAAAACAGTATCCAGAAATACTTCAACAGGTCCCCATACAGCTTGCTCAATTGGATCATTCACCTTTGCCCCACAATGAACCATTGCGGCAGTGCCAAGTCCCGCTTCATTAGAGTAAATTCCACGTGCAATGCCATAGCGCATACAAACAAAAATCGAACCAACAATACCGCCTGTTGCTGCCCTCGGATTAAACGCAGCAATAAGAATTTCTGCAATAGCATGGGGGACCTCGGTAATATGAACAATAATGATCAATAGCCCTGCGAGAATATAAGCACCACCCATAAATGGAGCTACTACTTCACACACATGTCCAATACGGCCAATTCCGCCAAAGACAATGATGCCTACCACAACGGCCAAAACGATACCTGTTACCAGTGTTGGAACGCTATAGCGTTCGTTTAAAGTTAGCGCAATCGTATTGGTATCAACAACACCCGAAATCACAAATGCAAACGGGATAACTAGGATTGAAAACAGAATTCCAAGCCATTTTTGATGCAGTCCCTCTGACAAATAGTACATTGCACCACCGCTGACCGTTCCATCTTCATGAACTTTACGATACTTAATACCCAATGCAATCTCTGCAAATTTAGTGGCCATTCCAACAAACGCTGCCAAAATCATCCAGATAAGTGCACCAGGACCTCCCATAACAATGGCTGTTGCAGCTCCTGCAATATTGCCAGAACCCACGATTGCAGAAACAGACGTCATTGCCGCTTGAAAACTCGTAAGTTCTCCCGGTGCAGTGGGACCTTCATCTTTTTTCTGAAATGCTTTTACAATAGTCTGCTTAACCAACCATACCGGGTGCCTGAATTGTATAAATCCTAAGCGGACGGTATAGTAAACTCCTGTTCCAAGAATCAAGAGCATAATCGGAACGCCCCATACGATTCCGTTGACAAAATCATTAATTTTAATAATTGTTTCCACAATAAACCTCTCTTAAATTTTATTTTTCCTGTAACACACGGCCCAATTTAATTCTTTTAGCCATTTCAAGATCAAACGAGCGTGGGGTAAACGGATCAGATCCTGCTCCATCTGTAAATGTCAACTCACCAAAATAAATGTGGTCGTTTGCCATGTACAAATCCACCCTTACAAACTGGAATGGTTTTGCCAGCTTTCGTACCACATCTATCATTTCAGGAAAATTTTTCCCTTGTGGCAGAACATAATCACTATTTTTTACTCCACCGTTAATAATACCCTCTAATTTATTTCCGTCCATATCGTACATATCAACAGTTTCATCTGTATAACGGTCTGTAAAAACGCCATAATAGAGAGGTTCTCCATCATAGCAGTAAAACTTATAATCTCTTAACGCTCCCGATTCATCTTCCAAATATTCTTCTGCAATTATTCTATTCTTCACGCCTTTATATTGTGGTTCTTTTTTCATCTTGTAAAAATCATCTTTCAACCACTTATTCATCGTAGTAGCGGCATTCTTTTTATTAAGAGAATTTTTATCTTTGCAAATAAGAACCGCACCACTTCCATTTGTGCACTTAAGTACAAATTTATTAGGCAACCTATCATAGTTGATTTCATCCGGTCCGTTATAAACGCCATACAATTTATTCAAGTACTTATTCCCAACAGTTTTCTCTACAAAATCTCTGACTTCATATTTATCAACATACCGACTTAGCTCATCAAGATGCCCGTATAATTTCAACCACTGAATTTTTTCGCCAAAATACTGCGGATTTTTCAAATTCAGTATTTTTTGATACCCTCTAAAGTAAATCAGGTAAAGAGCCGGCTTATCCGGCAAAACACGCAGAATATTTCTATATAAATTTTTCGCAAATCCCATAATTATCTCCTCAATGTTTCTATATAATTTTCAATGCTTTTTACGATAGTATTAGTATTCGATTCGTATTCCGAATACTCTGTATGTTTCACTGTTTCTATTGCCTCTGCTAATTCACTTGTGTCTCTGCACGGACAAATCAGATTCAGATCATCAAACTGTTTAACCAACTGAAGCTGGTGGTCATCAACGTGTTCTCCATATTTTGCAAGACGTGGAACAGCAATGACTTTCTTTCCTTTTTTTACTGCACCAATAATCGCACCCGTTCCACCATGAGTAATCACTATATCCGCTTTACCCATTTCCACGCTAAATTCTTCTCTGTCCAGAAAATTATTATAGCGATAATTTTGGGGAACATAGTCACTGTAACCAATCTGCGCAAATACATCTTTTCCGCAAATGATTTCTTTTTCACACAGCTTATCCACAGCTATAAGCAATCTATTGAATTGAAATTTCTGGGAACCCAATGTTATAAAAATTTTCTCTGCCATTTAATAGATTCCTCCTAAATATATCGCTTTAGGATAGAACTTCAGCATCGGTTTCCACTGCACATAGAATTGATCGGCAAACTTGTAAAGTAGCTTTCCTGTTTCAGTAGGCGAAGTCACCTTTGCAAATGATTCTATATAAATGAGCTTTTTCCCCATAAGTTTTGCAATAAGGCAAATGGGAATCATCGCCAAAACACCAGTACAAATAACCACGTCTGGCTTTTCTTTCCTATAAATGTCAATGGATTTCCATGTATTTACAATCATCTGCCAGATAAAATCTTTTTCCCGACGATTCACCTGATTCATATAATATGTTTTTTCGCCTTTTGCCTTTGCGCTGTAATCCGTTTTTTCCGTTATAACAAAACTGTCATATTTTTCCATCAAAGGTTTTAACATCATTAGCTGCTCATAATGTCCACCCGATGAAGCCGCAAAACATATTTTTTTATCTTTCATACTTCATCTTCCAAATTTCTATATTATTCTCTAAACCACACATTTCCGTGGTCACTTACTCGTATTGCAGGATTTCCCGCTATTGTACAGTTACCCTCCTCAAACGATTTATTCACGATTGCACCAGCACCAATCATCATATTATCGCCAAGAGTTATCTTGCCAAACATTTTGACACCTGGCCCAATCCAAACATTATCTCCAATTACCGGAACAGAGCCTTTTTCGATATTTTGTCCAATGTTCACACCTTGGTGAATATCACACCATTCTCCAATTCTTGCCAACGGATGCACTACAATCAGACCATAGTGATTTATTTTCAGCCCCCCCGAAACAGTTGCATGGAATTGAAAACCCCAATTTTAATCCTAGCTGCTTATGTCGCCATTTCCAAAAAAGTCCAGCCAATTTGTTCTTTTGAGTATTTCTATAAAATTCATCCATCCTCAAAGCGATTTCAAATTTCCATACTTCATCTCCGATAATGGACGGTCTGCTTTTCTTCACCCCCAAAGCTCGTTTATCTTTATCAAGGCAATCTTGTAAATCATCTCTTGTTTTTATCATGACTTTTTCCTCAATCTCTCTGGAAAATATCTCTCGTATAAACTTTTTCTTTCACATCATCAAGGCACTTGTCGTAACGGTTTGCGATGATGGCATGGCTCATTCCCTTGAACTTCGCCAGATCATTGACTACTACTGATCCAAAGAAAGTTTCACCATCTTTCAAAGTCGGCTCATAAATTACCACGGTTGCTCCCTTAGCCTTGATGCGCTTCATGACACCCTGGATAGAACTCTGGCGGAAGTTATCGCTGTTGCTCTTCATGGTCAGACGATACACACCGATAGTGACTGCCTTTTCCTTATCCTCATCGAACTCATTCTCTGCATCGTAGCCGTAGTAGCCAGCCAGCTTCAGAACACGATCGGCGATGAAGTCCTTACGGGTTCTGTTGCTCTCGACGATAGCTTCAATCAAATTCTCCGGCACATCTGCATAGTTAGCCAGCAACTGCTTGGTGTCTTTCGGCAGGCAGTAGCCGCCGTAACCAAAAGACGGGTTATTGTAGTGGCTGCCGATGCGAGGATCGAGGCAGACTCCGTCGATGATCTGCTGAGTGTTAAGGCCCTTGCTCTCTGCATAGGTGTCCAGCTCGTTGAAGTAAGCAACGCGCAGAGCCAGATAAGTATTGGCAAACAGCTTGACTGCCTCGGCCTCAGTGAAGCCCATAAACAGGGTGTCGATATTTTCTTTAATTGCACCTTCCTGCAGAAGACCAGCAAACTCATGCGCTGTTTTCACCAGACGTTCATCACTCAAGTCAGTACCAACGATGATACGGGAAGGATACAGGTTATCGTAAAGAGCTTTGGATTCACGCAGGAACTCCGGGCTGAAGATAATATTCTTGGTATTGAACTTCTTACGCACAGAAGCGGTATATCCAACAGGGATAGTAGATTTGATGACCATAATAGCATTCGGATTATATTCCATAACCAGCTTAATCACAGCCTCAACCGCAGAAGTATCAAAGTGCTGGGTCTTGCTATCATAGTTGGTAGGAGCCGCGATTACAACAAAATCCGCATCCGAGTATGCAGCCTTTGCATCCAAGGTTGCAGTCAGATTCAGATCCTTTTCTGCCAGATATTTTTCAATATAGTCATCCTGAATCGGAGATTTCTTGTTGTTGATCATATCGACCTTAGCTTGCACAATATCGACTGCAACCACCTGATGATGCTGACTCAGCAGCACTCCCAGCGAAAGCCCGACGTATCCCGTGCCGGCCACAGCGATTTTATAATTTCTCATAGTTCTGTTCTCCCTCACTAATTTTTTATTTGATAAAACAGCAAACAAGCCCACGGCGGATTGCTCAATGGCAATCCACCGTAGGCTCGATTCGTTCTCCTTAATTTTTTACTTGCTGCTCATTTTGTGGGTCAAAACAGAGCTGCACCAAAGCCTCCCACCTATAACCTCTGGATTTCAGCTTCTCCGCAGCCTGTCAGCAAATAAATACTTTTGTTGAACGAGTCGAGCCGTCGAAACCCTTTATTTATCGTGGTTTTTCTTGGTTGACCCTATTATATCTCTAGCCCCGGTACCAGCAACTGCAATTTTCATAGCTTTCTCCTCTCTTTCCAATCATCACGATTATTTTATATTCCAACGATTTTTTATATATCTTCCTGGATTGTTATAATTGATTACACGCGCATAATTTCCAACTGCCGTTGCATCATCAGGTATATTCTTTGTCACAACGCTACCCGCACCGATAGTAGCATTATTTCCTATTACAACACTATCGACACAACATACTCCTGGGCCAATGTAAACGTTGTCACCGATGGTCGCCGCTTTCGCCCCCCCATTTGCACCTATAGTTGTAAATTGAGATAGATTACAGTTATTTCCGATTGTGGCTGAGGAATTCACAACTATTGGCCCGCCATGAGCAATGTATAGCCCATAACCAATGGAAGTGCGCTTTTCGATTTGAATTCTTTGCCTACTCATATTAAGATACCAGACTATTTCACCCAGCATTTTTATAATCCCAGATCCATGAACCAGCCTAAAAGCAACCTGCCATCTAAAAGTACTGCTTTTCAAATATAATAATGTCATAGTCTTAAGTGTAGCATTTCCCTTGTATCTAAAGCAGTCGCTTCTTATGTACTCCAAACAACTTTTGTTCATTCTACAGCCACCTCTTTTTCGTTATCACAAGAACAGTCGGTATAAACCTGTCTTTCACAATCCAAGGCTTTTCCTCCCACTCATTTTCTCAACCATGCTCTTGAACTCTTTCTTGTCAAAAATCAAATTTAAAAGAACACATTCGGCGACTGAAATTGTCCCTACTTTCACAGCCATGATAAACCACGCAATATAGCTTACCTCAGTCATATTAATCCATTTTGTGGAAATATATATCACAGCCGCAATTACGCAGTCTTTCAGACAGCGTTTTAAAAAAAACAGAATATTACGTTTCAAAATATATTTAGACAGATAAACAGCAAGGTAAACCGTTCTATAAAGTACCGCTATAAGAGTTCCCAGCGCAACACCTATAAGTCCAAATCTATAGACAACAGCGATAGAGATGGTCAGATTGAGGATTGCTTCAATAATTGCACTATTTTGGGTCTGCTTAAAATGCCCTGCAGCCATGACCATCTGGTTGTATGGCAACCGAATACAATAAATCGCCATTGCTATGCACATAACTACGCCAAAAAGTGGCAGCTTATAATTTGCGTCTGTTATTTTATCCGTGTATACGGTTATAAATGGAACAATAAGCACTGCACAGATTGAATATATCAATGTGACTACCGAGTGAAACGCCCATTCAAATCGCGAAAATGTTTTATTTAACTGGGTCATTTCATTTCTCGCATACATATCACCTAACAACGATTTAACACTGTTGGCAAGTGAGGTAAACAAAAGTTTTATTCCATTCGTTACCATATGGTAGACCGAGTAAACTGATACACTAGATAGTGTTGAAAAAAAAGTCAATACCAATACATCCGTATTTTCCAAAATTACAGTTGCTAAATGTTGCGCCAGTCCATTCCACTTTTGTTTAATTGGTTCTCCATTAAGTACTATATTTCTATCAATATTAAATCTGTGATCTACCGCATATTTGTAAACCAGCGGTTGAAGCACAAAAATACCTGCGGATGCCAGTTTCACTATTTGAATACTCATACCCATGTACATCAAAACAATACTGATAACAACATTCAAAACAAGTGAAACCGTGCTTACAATCATCTGAATATAAATCAACTGAGCGGCATTCAGAATTAGTTTATATGTGATAGCAAAGTAGTACTGAGCCAGAAGGCTAATCGACAGAGTAATAATTAAAATGCCTGTATAAAGTGTATCAAAAGATTTATTGACAATATGCGGGTATACAAATACTAAAATTGCCGTATAAACAATCAATATAATTGCAATTTTATTAAAGAATTTAGTTGATGACTTGTAAATTTGACTAATTTCTTTCTCATCGTTTTCTGCGATGGGCTTATATAATGCCGTTTGGACAACAGCGCCAACTCCACATTCACACAAAGAAATCACTGCTAGAAATTGTGTTATTGAAGATACAAGCCCATTGACTTCCGACCCATAGTACTGTAAAAAAAAACGTGGGAGAATAAATGCGCTTACAATACTAATCGTTTGATATATCAGCGTGGCAATCATATTCAACTTTAATTTTCGAGCTCTCGTCATTTTGATTTTATCCTTTAATTGAAATTGCAATAACGCAAATCTATTTTAGCCAAACAAATCAGGCCTATGCTCTTTCAAATAGTTGATTTTGTTTTTATTGCTCATGTTATACGTAGGAACCGTATCACCTTTTATTTTTCTTAAATATTCATCAATCGTTTCAATTTTTTTTGCCGGAACCCCCCCAGATTTCTCCATCAGGTATATTCTTCGTTACTACTGCTCCAGCCGCAACTATAACATTATTGCCTATATGAACATTAGGCATAATTATTACATCCCAACTTATGTTACAGTTATCTCCAATGTAAATGTTTCCATATTTTACTTCGTTGGCCCCAACCAATCTCATTTTTCGTAAGGTCCAAAGACCTCCATCATGCGTTATAAACTGAACTCTTTGAGTAACACGTACATTATTTCCAATAGTTATAAGCCAAGGCTCACTACCAAAATTTGCGCTCTTATCAATATCACAGTTTTCCCCAATACAAACACCCTGTTTTCTAAGAAATTTGGCATATGATTCCTGTGATAGCAGAATCTTTCTCACTTTTTTACACACCAATTTTAATGTTAAACAGATATTTTTCAAAAGCATACAGATAGTCCTCTCTCATTCGCATGCATCTTATTTATTTGATGTTCTAAGATTCGAATTCAAAGCTATTTTTGTGGTTATCTCAAAAATCAAAAATCTTGATGTAACATTAAAGAAAACATCTTCAACAAATCCAAGAACACCTAACTGTAGCGCATATACAAGCGCAAAGATAATCAACGGATTGTTTGGATTTCGGCAATACTGTTTCCAACAGTTCCAAATAATAATGGCATATGAAACTAAAAAGGCTATTATACCTACGATTCCTTCTTCTGCAGCAATTGTCAAATATGAGCTAAATGTGCCTGTCGATATTCCCTTTAATATCACCTTCGTAGAACTCGAATATCCGCTACCTATTATCGGAGATTTTTTGAATGCATCAATTAAACAACTCCATTTATCCGCCCTGCCAGCAAGATCTATATTAAATATCATATTGACAATTTGATTCCATTCAATTAAAACAAGGATCATGCTCGCCATTATACTTCCAAGTAAAATCACTTTTTTAATTTTCACGTCATTTGTGCGCAAATATAGTACGACAATTATTCCGATAATTGCGCAAATATCACCTGCACGCGAATCAGCAATTTTCAATCCCAATACGTACATGCATAAAACAATCAACTCTCTGATAGAATTGCTTTTGTAATTAATTGCTCTCCACACAAGAACAACCGAAATAAAAAAAGCGAACGGATTTGGATTTGTGAAATATGAACTATAGCCCAAATGCCCATTCAGTCCATGTCCAATCTGACTTATCACGGGCGATATAAAATAGTTAACCCAGTTTCCATTTATAAAACGAGTTTTACCAAAAATAAGTAAAAAAACGGAATACAAAATTCCACAAAACATAATCTTTTCAAGCACGGTCAAGAACGGTACAAATGACTTTTGAAGCTCATCCTCGCTTTGTGAAAGTAGCAGAAAATTAACTGTAACCATTTGTCCTACCGCAAGTAGCATTTTTATTGAAAAGTGGTTTGAAAATAAAGTTTGCAGCAAAAACAGTACAATCACAAAAACAAAGATTTTCTCTGCTTTGCCAAATTGAACAATAAAGCGCCTTTTCGCAACGTTTGCAAATGCGCCTGTAATGAATAGGATTTTTAATATTGTGTTTACTCCTTCAGGAACAAATGCCAAAAGACCAGCTATTATACCCAAATAAAGGACTATTAACACTGCATTCTCTTTGATTTCTATTTTGTGTGTTTTCATGTATATACTTTCCTTTATAAAACGTCAACCTTAAAGCAGTCTTTTCCACTTCTCCATTATGACATCTGGACTAAAAGCTTTTGCTCGTTCCAAGGCCTTTGCTTCGTAATTTTTTCTTTTTTCTGTATCAGTAAGCAACATAACAATTGCTTTAGATAATTGTTCTTCATCTTTAGTTAATGGGTCATCAGGATTACAATGTTCCTTGTTACCTACAGAAACTAGAATCCCGTACTCAGCGCATTCGATATCATTGATATTTTCCAACACCTTTGTTCCAGGTGCCATCACCTCTCTCGGTCCGGAGTAACAATCTGCCGCCACACACGCAACACCGCAAGCCATTGCCTCTAATAAAACATTTCCCAACCCTTCATATAGGGACGGAAAAGCAAACACCTTGCTCTTTGCGATATAAGCATGCGGTGCTTCAACAAATCCCATAAATTTGACATTGTTTGCAATGTCCAGGTCGGTTGCTAACTTCTTCAATTTTTCTTCAAGAATACCCTGACCAAATATATAGAGTTTTGCTTCCGGAATTTCCTCAACGACCTTTTTGAACGCACGAATCAAGTGCCACTGTCCTTTTTGTTCGGTCAGTCGTCCCATGGTGCTAACGCTATATTCCGCCATTTCACTCGCATTGCTTGCGTGTTTTTTCGCTTTTTCCCTAAGTAGTTCTCCGTCGCAAGGGTTATAAATTGTCGTAACAATTTCCTTCGGAACCCCACAATTATCAATTAGATCCTCTTCAACGCCCTTTGAAAGTGCAACAACACAGTCGGACTTTCGTCTAACAAGTTTCATAACAAAATTTTCAAAGAAAGAATTATACGATGATTTGGACTCAAAATTCCGTATGGAAGTTATCTTTTTATCCCCAGAGTTGCTTAACAAATTCACTATGTTTGACTCTTCCATCAAACTAATAGTTGTTTCAATTCCATACTTTCTTTTAAGCGCGCTAGTTTTTATAACTCTACGAATAACATTAATTGCTTTTTGTACTTTGCTCTTGCTAGGGTAAACCTTCAAATCATGAAGCATTCCACCGTGTGGATAACTAATGATTCGACCATCAAAAATAATAAGATGTACTTCATACTTTTCAGAAAAATATAGTGACAGGTTGGCAGCCGTTCTTTCAGCTCCTCCTCCATTTAAATTCTGTATGATAATTGCTATCTTTTTCATGTTTTTCCCTCTTATTTCGCAATTCTATGATATACGGAACTAATTGCGTTCCGGTAACTTTCAACATTCATCATTCTGTCAGCTGTTTGTTTTGCTCCATCTGACAGCCTCTTCTGTAAAGTATCATTAGAAGCTATTTCGGAGCATCTCTTTGCTAGTTCCTCATTATCATTACTTAGATAACCATTTTGATCATCCACTATTAAATCGCACATACCATCAACTGGAGTACTTACAATCGGAACTCCCATTGCTATCGCCTCCAAGGCACACATCGGAGTACCTTCCCACCTTGATGTCAGTATCATTAACTTTGCTGTCTGTAGAATTTTATATGGGTTATCTGAAAAGCCAAGATACGACACATTATTTTGGATATTGTTGTTTCTAATTAGTTTTTTTACCTCCTCCGCATCTTCACCATCCCCTAAAATTGCTGCTGTGAAACCAGGTGTTTTCTTTACAGCTTCACTTAAAACTTCAACAAGTCTCTGAGGATTCTTCTGATAGGTTAAACGACCCAGATAAACTGCATCGTAATTATATGTTTTTGTGTCCAGTTCTGCTTTTTTGTACAGTGCTTTCACATCAATAACATTAAATAAAATCTCGCTCTTGTCCTTCAGTAAGTTATGAAAGCGATACCCGTCAAACGAAGAATTTGAAACCCAGAAAATATGTTTAGCTTTGATGGCTGCATATAAATACAATACCGATTTAAGAGACAATCCTCTAGAGTCAAAATTGTTATTATGGATGTGCGAAACAAGTGGAATTTTTCCGCATGCCAGAGCAGCTACGAAGCCCGCTCGCATATCGTGTGCATGAATAATATCTGGTTTTACTTCTCGAATTACACGCGCGATTTCTTTTTTTGCTATTTTAGATACAGGAATAAATCTAATTCTATTTTCTTCAATATGGCTTCGAACAGGTCCATCTAAGCTACAATAAATTAGCTCAATATTATCTTCTGTTCCTTGTAGCATTGAATTGATCTGGCACACAACATTTTCGGCGCCATTATATGTCTTACTCGAAAGAATATGGAGTACTTTAATTTTATTCACGTCATCTTCTCCGTTTCTCCCGTAGAGGTTATTTTCTTAAATATGCTCTACAAAAAATTTTAACGCCGTGCATCAAATCAAATTTTTCCCTAAACAAGTCAACAACTTCAAATGTTCCATCATTAGTATAAGTGTGTACTCGATCATATGACTTTGAAGTCTCAATCTGATTTGCGCATACCGTGTTAGTCAAGTGTTCTGCGTATGGTCTAAAAGAATCAATCTCATAAATCAAAAGGTTTTCTCCATACTTTTTTCGGCAGTCTTGCGCCGGCCTCTTATTACCAGCAAAAATGTATCCCGCAGGTCTGCCAATGTTTTCTTTATAATGAATTACATTTTCTTTCTTAAAAACCTTCTGTTCCATGTCCAAGGAAAAGCTGACCAACTGCCAGCCCCCTTTGACGGCTTTATAGGAAAGAACCCCAAAATCATTCCCACGTCGAAAAACCGTAGAATCCACATATTTCTCGCCTTTTAGGAGATCAGTTTCTTTAACCCATTTATCCGGAAAATGTTCAGCTCTATAAAGCGTTATACTATCATTTGCCGAGCTTTCTGGAATCATATAGAATTCTCCATTATACTCAAATACGCATGGATAACTCATATGATAGGAATTTTCAATAATCAGTCCCTTGTAGACAGGAACATTGTTTTCAAAATGATAATAGCCAATAGCAGCCTTTTTCTTCTTATTCTCATACACCTCAACAAATAAATAGTGCTCACCATTGGCTGCAAACATGGTAGGATCTGCAATCCACATATCCTTCGGTGTTTCAATTACGCTATACTTTGTGTCGCCCTTGCGTCGATAGCCAACATACCATTGACCACCCACGAAAGCCTTTTGAATTAATCTTTTAATAGTCATTGGATTTTCTCTCTCCTGTCTTTTATGTTTCAATTGGCTTTCGCTGAAAACGCTTTTTTATAGATGTCGTACAACTCACGCTTCACAACATCTGCCGAATAATCCTGTACTTTTCCCTTATTATAAGTGCCCATTTCCAAACGGAGCTTTTCATTCTCCCGTAAAGCATTAAACGCATTTGCAAATGTTTTCGGATCTCTCGGAGAGCAAATATATCCTCCGTGCGAATCAATCAAGTCTCGAATGCCACGGGTATCACTACCCACACAAGGCAGACCAAGATCCATTGCTTCCAGTAGAGATCGAGGCATTCCCTCACGGAAAGACATCATTGTGAATACGTCTGACATTGCTAGAATCTCAGGCATATCCGTCCGGTAACCCATAAGGTGAAATCTCTCAGATACTCCAAGTTCTTCTGCTAGTTTCTCCAGATTCTCTTTTTCTGGTCCTACACCACAGGCAACATAGTGTGCCTCTGGTACATCCTTGAGCGCACGAACTACAACTTCTGTATTTTTGTTTTTATTCAACTCACCTGCTGAAACAATAACAAAGGCATCTTCCGGAACGCCAACGCTTCTACGTTTTTCTGCACGATCTATCTCAATACGAACGCCAACTTTAACTCCGGCTCCATGTACCAAATAAGGTCTTTCGCCACTACGAAGCTTAAATTTTTGTGCTGCCGCATAATCTTCATTTGTAATTGTTATGAGTATATCGGTATAATGCGCCAGTAATTCTTCTTCCCACTTATACACGGTCTGGTTAATAAACGGTGCACCTTTGAAAAACAAAAAGCCATGAGCTTCATAAAGAACAGGTTTAATCCCTTTCTTTTTTGCTGCCAAGCGTGCAAGCGCTCCACCGATAGGTGTACTGCACATTACTGCCTCAATATCACAGCGCTCAATTATATCCAAGATTTGCTTATAAGCCGTAGCATTGCTCTTATTAAACGGATTCGTATTGATGTCAATCTGCTCTATCTGACATGGAATGACGCTCTTATCTGCTATAAATTGGGAGAAATCAGCGGCCCAGATCACCTCATGTCCGAGTTGTCCCAGCGGTTCCAACACATTCTGAAATCCTAGTGCATATGTCTTGACCTTGTTTGTTACCATCAATATCTTCATACGTTAATCCTCTGCAAAAACCGCTTTGATACATATCTCCGTAGCACCCACACCATACTGTACGAACTCATCGCGGAATCGTTTGGTGTTAGCACACTCCGCAGCGTAATCTACATTCTTGATTCGCTGCAACAAGTCGCTTTCCGTCCGGCAACTCTTATTGGGGTACTTCTCGTCTACCGCAAAATAAGTGCCACGCTCTGCAAGATAACTGTCATAATCGTATGCATAGCAGAAAATCGGGCGGCATAGAATCGAATAATCAAATGCAATAGCCGAATAGTCCGTAATCAGGATGTCAGCTGCAATCATCAGGTCATTAACCGCCGGATAATCGGATGCGTTACGGACAAAGTCGTTATATTCTAAGCCAAGCACCTTTGTTGTCTGGTGGTGAGCACGGAAAAGGACTACATACTCATCCCCCAGTTCCTTCTGCCACTCATCAAAATGAATCGGCGGCTTGATGGCATAGGACTTGCCACCATCCGTAGACTCACGCCAAGTCGGCGCATAAAGGATAACCTTTTTGCCTTCCGAGATGCCGAGTTTCTTACGCATTGCTGACTTTTTATTTTCATCAGCAAACCACAGTTCTTCATTGCGTGGCATACCACAACGAAGATAGCTGGACTCTCTCGCATTAAAAGCACTCTTGAAAACACGTTCATCATGGTCACCGGAAACCGTAAGATAGTCCAGCGTATCAAAGTTATAGTCCTTACGGCCGGGGCAGTCATTGCCGATATATTTAAGGGCAATACCATGCCATGTGTTCAAATAGACTTGCCCCTTTTTTTTAAACTTTAAACCACGCTCAATATTCGTATTGGTAATCCAATATTTAGCCTTTAGCGCCATCTTGAAGTAAGCCGGAGTATCAATCTTTACAGTTTCCAACTCCGGGTAATTTTCCGGATGCTCAAACGCCCAAACGCAGTGGTAGCCCTTGTACTCAGGATGAGTATGCATGTAATCGTACAGAACCTTGGGACTGTCATTAAAGTTTTTACCCATGAAAGAAACAAAGAGAACAAGTTTGTCATCCGTTTTCAGGAACGTACCCCATACTTTAAACACAAAGCTCATAATCACAACATACAGCTTCTGAATGAGCTTGTTGTGCTTCAAAATATAAATAAGTCTATCTCTCATGACTCCAGCCTCTTCTATATCATTGTCCTAAAATCAATTATTGCGCAGCATTTTCAGTAATCTTTTTTCTAATTTGTGTGCTGCTCGTACTCTTTGTATACGGGAAATAGACAATATCTACACCCTTATCCTTAAAGTACTCCTCATAACGATTGAAGCGTTCCGTTCCCTTATAATCAGAACCCACAAATAGGCGATCGTAATGCCATAGATCCCATGCATCCGAATCCTCCTTGCAGGAATCCACCACCTTGTCCACATACTTACAGGCACCGACAATTGCTTTGCGCTCCTCAAGTGGAATAAATGTTTCTTTACCTTTCCATGCACCGCTGCCGTGTACACCTACGATTAAATAGTCGCACTGTTCTTTTGCACGCTTGAGCAGGTTAAGATGCCCCACATGAAAAAGGTCAAATGTCCCAGAAAGATACCCAATTTTCACCCTTTTAGTGTTATCGAGCCTTCCAGACTCCTTCTTATACTGATAACTGTGTAGCCCGTATTCATGCGGATCATTATGATACCGTTCAAGAACGTCCTTGAATGTTTCCTCATAATTCGGAATAAATCGAACGTCACGGGCAAAAAGGTGTCTTACAATATCTCTTGCAAGCGACTCTGTTTCTGTTAAGTCGTTTTTACCACCGTAAAATCTACTTCCCTTGAACGATGCCGGTGAAACATCAAGAATACGGTTTGCTGAACCGTATGCCTCTAGTTCAATATTTACCGATTCTACAAATCGGACAGTTGCCGCCTTCGCCGCAGCATAAACCGATGCGCTAGGAGAGGACATCCAACCCGAGATACTTCCCATCACGCCTGCGTAGAAATCTTTTTTGCCTAGGATTCTCTCGTAGAAAATGCGGAAAATCTTAATGGTGCTCACAGCATCCACCGTCAGCATTTTTTCGATTTCTGCGATGTGATGATATTGAAAATCCGCAATTCGTCCAATTCCCGCTGTAACCATCAGAAGCTCAACATCCTGATCCTGTGCAAGCTTCTGATACAAATCCTCATCAAAATCCATCAAGTCGCAAAAGTGATATGTCACCTTTGTTTCTTCAAGTACCCCCTCCTCGGGTGGTATGCGATCACAAATCTCCAAATCATATCCGCAATCAAGCAACTTCTTACTAATTGCCAATCCGATTCCATTGCTTCCGCCAATAATAACAGCCTTTTTGTTACACATTTTCCTCACCTTTAAAAATGTTTTATGGTACAGCAGCAGTCAGTGCCGCCATTTTTGACGCTACGGTAGTTCCCTTGCTTATGATAGATCACCCCCGCACGAATGAGCATCTCCGTGAGTATGAGATTCTCACAGCCGGCTTGTTATCTCCAAGACTAGGATGAAATCGTAGATGATGTTATCATTGCAATCTCACTGGGCAGCCCCGAAACCGCTATGCGAAAGTCACCGCAGTGTCGGTAATACCATCATGGTGCAATCAGACATAAACCCACGAGCTACCGTCGCATCCATAAAATTGCTTTTGGAGGGCGTAAAAACATCGAAATGATCTCGTTTTGCCCTCTCTCACGCCCATGCTCTCGGCATTTTGCACTACTAAATGCAGTATTTCGGCTTCACGCAGGGCAATCTGCCGGCTTTTTAGCTTAACGCTACTGTAAGAGCTACATTTGCGCCTAACTCCACTCTGGAATTTCTTCCAATTTTTAGCAGCTTAAAATGTACGAAATCATCGATATTTAGCGGTTTTCTCCACTCATTGCAGTGGTTTGACCCTCAGAAACTCCCTCGGTGCTTTCAGGCATAAACAGGATCTTCACGGTTGCCAGCATGATTTTCAAATCCTCGATCAGGCTGGGATGCGCAATGTACATCAAATCCATCTGCAGCTTATCGTAGGGGGTGGTGTTGTACTTACCGTACACCTGCGCATAACCGGTCAACCCTGCCTTTGCCTGCAGACGCAGCGCAAACTCCGGCATCTCCTCGCAGTACTGCGCAGCAATCTCCGGGCGCTCCGGGCGGGGACCAACAACGGACAGGTCACCCTTCAGGATGTTCAGCAGCTGCGGCAGCTCGTCCAGACGGCAAGCGCGAATGATGTGACCGACTTTTGTAATACGGTCATCCTTGTCGCCGGTAGAAAGACGTGCCACGCCATCCTTTTCTGCATCCACACGCATGGAGCGGAACTTCAAAATCTCAAACTGCTTGCCGTCCTTGGTCAGACGCACCTGCTTATAGAAGGCGGGGCCACCATCGGATTTGACTGCAATGGCCGTAATCAGGAACAGCGGACTCAGGATGATCAATGCCACCAGCGAGATCACAATGTCCATTGCACGCTTAACGAACAGGAACTCCGGGCTTGCCATGTAACGACCGACGCGCAGCATCGGCAGATGGAACATATGCATCGGCCAAGCGCCACTCATGATAACGTCGCCAACACGGGGGATGACAAACATATTGATGCCCTTCCCTACGCAGTGCTTCAGGATAATGTTTCGTTCATGGCTGTGAACACCACTGACAAAAACCGTTTCCATGTCATCCAGAATACTCAGGTCTGCCAGACATTCCGACACGCTCAGGGTGACCTGCACATCGTATTTTTGACTCAAGCCGTACTCGTTGATGAGCTTTTCCATGCCGTGTCGTACATCGTAGACCACTGCAGTCTTCTGCGGTGGGAAGGTCTTGTAGTACCATTTATGTGCGCAGGATGCCCAGATTGCAGCCATCACCAGCTGCCCTACAATTGCCGCAACACCCGGCAACAGATTGCAGAGCTTTGCCGACATCAAGCAGATTATGATGTACAAAATACCATCGGTTGCCATAGCGCCAAGGATCTGGCCATACACCAGCTCCGAGACCCGCTGCATGGACATCCAGAACGCATCGTAGATTTTACCCAGTGCAATGTACAGGATAAAAAACAGACCTAATATCGCAAAATGACCCTTCCATGCCAGATTAGCATAGGTCTGGTGCGAGTAGTACAGGAACCAGCAGGCCGCAAACGGAAGTTCAATCATCAGAACATTCAGAATCTTCACGACCCGCAACATCACATCATGCTGAAATTTTGACATAATCCCCCAATAACTCCTTTAGCTTTTCTTTTTGCACTTCACTCATCTTTTTCCGACCAACCTTGCAGCAGTCGCTTTCTGGGCACATACCCATCGGCTTAGCCAGCCTTGTCCGGTCTGGTGAAAATCAGTCCATTTTGCTCCGGTGCGCCTACGGCATGTTTCCGGTTCCCCCACCGCATCCCGATGGCATCCAGCCTCGCAATCCGTTCCTCCGTCAGAACAGCGCAGCTTTTTTCAGGATTCTGGCGGGTGTACCGCTGCCGCTTGACCCAAGTTCCGAGGTTATAACCGCCCGGTGACACATATTCAGCCGGGACGTTCAAGTCGCCGTGGGCATCAAAATAGCGCTTTGCCTCCTGATACCCCTCGTTCCACTGGCGGTCATTGCGGTTGCCCCAGTACATCCCAATTCTGGTGAGCCGCTCAACCTGTTCGTCCGTCAGCTTTCCTTTCGGGTACGCCCATTGCTGGCTTGCGACCCATTGTCCAAGCCGTTCACCAGCCGCTGTCACATAGGAACGTGGAATATTCAGGTTGCCGTTTTCCTCGTAATAGGCCGCAGCAAGCGCATAAGCCTTTTCCCACTTGGCATCGAAAATGTTCCACACCATGCCGAGCTCATCAAGCTGCGAGATGCGCTCTTCCTTCAAGCGTCCGTTCAGTTTTTGCTGCCGGTTCTTGATGATCCACTGCCCCAGTGGGTAGCCGTCCGGGTCTACATATTTTCCGGGCACCATCAGGTTTCCGTAGGTATCGTGGTATTTCTTTGCGACCTCAAATCCATGCTGCCACGCGATTTCCTTCCGGTTGCCCCAGACCATGCCGATGCTGTCCAGCCGTGCGATCTGCTGTTCGGTCAGATTTCCTTGAATCTGTCCTTCGCGTACCCGGCGCTGGGTGACCAGCCACACCCCGAGGCTCAGACCTCCGGGCGTGGTATACAGTTTCGGGACGTTCAAGTCACCATGCTCCGCATAGTAGATGCTCGCCTCAGAGAAATAGTGCTCCCAACTGGAAGAAAGGCTCGCCTGCAGCTGCTCAAACAGCACCCGGCAGTCATGCACCTGCTCGATGACCTCAAACCGCTCGATGACGATCTTATCGCCCTCGCCGTTGGCATAGAGCCGGTGGACCGCCTCCTGCATCTCGCTTTGCAGACCGGAAATACTGGTCAAGCCCTCAAAGTTGTTGACTACATCCAGAATCAGCGGGGCTGCGGTATCTCCGGCGGTCAGGGCACGCCCAATCTGCTGCTTGTAGATAATAGGGGAGATGGTGGGTCGGAACAGGATGACCCCGGAAATGCCCTCCACATGGACGCCCTCGTTGAGCATATCGATGCAGAACAGCAGCTTCAGACGGTCGCTTGTATCCGTCTTGAAGTCCGCAAACGCCTTGTCCGTATTCGGGTCATCCGAGTAGGCTTCGTACACCACCATGTCCGGGTTGACCCCGGCGAACCACTCCGGCACGTGGGAAACCATCTCGTCCATGTGCTCCTTGTTGGCGCAGAACACGATGTACTTTCCAGATTTGTTTGTGATATGATGGGCAAAGACCCTGTCCAGACCGTCCGCCTGCTCCAGTGCCCGGCGCAGGGCGTCCAGATATTTCTGATTCGCGTCCTGAATGCCCGGTGCCCGCAGGTTATCTACCCGCGCCTGATACTTCGCAAGCGCTTTCTGGTACTGATAGACCGTGGTCACATATTTCGGGGCAGGCAAAATACCCCTGACGACTGCTTCGCCAAGGGTCATGTCGCTCGCAACACGGCTGTCAAAAAGCTCTTCGGCCATGTCGCGGTTATTATCCAGATAACGGATGTTTGTTGCCGTCAGCCCCAGAAGCTTTGCATCCGGGCATAACTTTAATAAAGCCACCGTGCTTTCGCCCCAACATTCCGCACCGGCACGGTGAAATTCATCGAGTATAATATAGGCAGGCTTCTGCGCCGCAATTTTCTCCAGCTGTGCCTGCGTGCAGCACATCAGTTTGGCATAGGTATAAAAGTGAACATTTGCCAGCGGAAAGCCCGGGTCGTTCTTTTTCAGGCTTTCCAACTGGGTTTTGAAAATGTATTCACTGGGAGAAAGCCAGAGCACGACCTTCTCCGGGTTGTCCTCGATCAGCTTGAACGCAATGTAGCTCTTTCCGGTGCCGGTGGGATGAACAATGGCAGCTTTGCCATACTGGTCCATCATCCGGACTGCCGCACGATATGCTTTCTCGTTGTGCTCAAACAGACGCAATGCCACCTTGTTCACCCCTTTCCGCAATAAAGGGGTATCCTTCACAGTGATAATGGAGGAACGACGTATAAATCATACACTATTACGTTGTATTTAGCACATCCCTGCCCCTCATGGACACCTGATGGGAGAAAATTCGGTTCATCTCCCGGCGCTTTCGGGTCAGGTCAGAGTGCACATAGCGCTGCAAGGTGATGTTTGCGTTAGCGTGTCCTAACAATTCGCTGAGGGTCTTTACATCGCACCCCGCCTGCAGACAGGTCGTTGCAAAGGTATGGCGCAGCGCGTGCGGACGTACCTGCCGGACAGTTGCCTGTTTCAGATATGATTTGATGCTTTTTCGGTAGCAGCGGGGCTCGGTGGGCTTGGACTCGTTGCCGGACAGAAACCATGCAGCATTGCTGACACATCCGCGCAGCTTTTTCAGCATAATAAGCAGCTGTTTCGGGATTGGAATTTCCCGGCGGGAGGTGCGGGTTTTAGGCGTTTGGATGACTACCTTTGAATGCCCATTTTCACAGGAAATTCGGCAGACCGTCCGGTTGATTTTCAGCGTTCCGAGTTTCAGGTCGAAATCGCCCCATTGCAGGCCGCAGATTTCGCCAATACGCAGTCCCAATTCCAGCCCTAGTAATAAGCCGATTTTGCGGGGCGTAGGGTTCTCCTGTACATACTGATAAAGCCGCTGCTGCTCCGCCGGGGAGAGGGGCACAGAAATTTTGTCGATAGCTTTTGGCAGCGCTACTTCCAATTCCATCGGGCGGATCAGGCGCAAGTGCGCGGCATATTTGCAGATGCGCCGCAGCATGGAGAGGCATTCCCGGGCAGAGGAGTTCCCCAGCGGCTTGTGTGCGGCATCTATCGGCGCAATGATCTGCTGCATAGCCTGTTCCAGAAAACTTTCCTCAAGAGATGCAACTGGCACTTTACTCAAAACCGGAAGAAGATATTTGTGCAGCGTGTACGAGTAATGCGCATAGGTGGATTCTTTTACTGCATTCCGCTGGGAGTGCAGCCATACCTCAGCCAGTGCTTCAAAGGTCAGGTCGGTTCTCTTTAGATTGTAGAAGCCTGCCTCTGCTTTCTTTTGAATCAGCACACGTTTGACCTCAGCATAGACCGTGCCATAGACGTAGCCCCACTGGGTTTTCCCCTCCGGTGTACGCGCTTTGATGTAGCGGCCTTCCCACCGGCCATCCTTGCGTTTGTGAATGTTTTCTCCCCGTCGTGCCATTTTGTTTCCTCCTGCGGCTTGGACACCCATTTGACCACTTATTTTGTCCACCTTCGTTTTTTTCTGGATTTTTCATGCAGAACTGGGCAATGTGCAACAAACTTTCAGCTTCTGCGAAGTTTTTTCTAAGGTCATGTGGGATGCATTTGTAAGGATTTCTATTGATTCCCAGATATAACCATGATAAAATAATAGGGAGAATCAAACAATGATGTCGAAAGATTGGTATCCTCCATTATCACTATGGAGGATACTTTTTTTATTAAATATATTCTTTGCCATTACGCGGCTGCACATTCTCTGTATCATAAAATACTTTTGCATCATACGCAGATGCGTATGCATAGCTGCACGAACTTCTCTACCATCATATTGAGGTGAACTTTATCCATGACTGTAAAAGATGCCGTTGCCAAACGCTTTGAACAGCTCTGCGACCAGCGGGAGATACATCCCAACGAGTTAGCGGCCCGCGCCGGTGCATATTCCAAAATCGATTTATTGTTTAACACATAAACATAAATATATTTTTATTCTACAAACTGCACCTCTTGCGAACATAAAAAACGAGTGTTATACTGAAACCATCAAAAAACATTGGAGGTGTCTACTATGCCCCGTCCCAAAGGAAGCAAGAACAAGACCAAGACCGTAAAAGCAACCGTTGACTTTGCTGCACAGATTGCTGAAAAGCAGTCTGCAAAGGAAGCCGCTGCCGCCGAAATCGCATCCATCACTGCGAACATCGATGCGCTGAAAGCTGACCTGAAAACCAAGAAGGCAGAGCTAAAATCTATCGACAAGGAAATCGCCAGAATCGAAGCTAAAAAGGTCAAAGCTGAAACTAAAGCAGCGGAATCCGCAAAGAAAGCCGAAGCAGAGGACGTGCTGAAAAAACTGCTGGCAAGCGGCGTGAGTGCAGACGATATCCTCGCAAAGCTGAAGTGATCTGAAAATTTCTGACGCAGTAGTTAACGGGAACATCTACGTCGCAAGCAGTGCAACTCGGTACCAACTTGCGATTTTTGAATCGGATTTTTCAAAATCCAAATTCAAAATGCTTGTTGGGCTGTGCCCAAACCCCTTGTGTTCTGCATCCGGTGGATGCAGGCTGCGCATTTTTGCAAAATGCTTTTTTGATCTGAGTGCCGATGCCTGTGGTATCGGCACTTTTTGCACAGATAGATTCCCGGAAGCAGATAATAGTGCTATGCAGCACATCCGGGATTGTGCTATACTTGATTTACATAAACCTGTTTGCCCTAAAAAGTTGGAGGTGTTCATGGCTACACGAACCATTTGTTTTCCCATATCCGGCTACCCCTATTGCAAAGAACAGCCGGTGACATTCACATGGATAAAAGGTAGCAAGCGGCAGAATATCCGTGCCGTCCATGATGCCGTCCATACAACAGAACCGGATGTTTCCATTCTGGAAGTCAGCTCTGCATCCGTTCAGCCGGAGGGTGAGGCTGTTTCTTCTCTGCGGCTTCTGCTGCGTCTGGATTCTGTTGCGCAGGATGTGCCCATCAGCACGGTTTTTGAATCTGCCAAGGTATTTGAACATGGTGGTCCATTCGCTGACCTTCTGACCTGTGCGCCATCCAAAGTCCATAAGGACACTCGGCTGCGAACCAATGGAAAGCTGCTACGCTACTCTCTGGAAGGAAGTGAGTATCCGATAGAGCCGCACCCGGATTCATTTTTTGAGTGGCTCTACTGCCGTGCGTTGAAGCAGTTCCCGGAAAAGGCTGCGCAGCTGAGCAGATATAATGCCTTTTCTGATATTGCTGCCGCAGCGGATTCTAAAAAGTATTATGGTGATTCCTCGCGGGCGGCTGCAATCTATGTAGGGCTTGCAGCGGCAGGAAAACTTCCGTGCATCGATTCCTATGAATCATTCATTGCGGAAGTTTACACGGAGCCAAAGCCCTTGCCCAAGTCTGGAAAATCTGAGACTGCTTCAAAAAAAGCACCCGAGGTTTCTGCACCAGCAAAGGAGATTCCGGCAGACGAATCGCAGCAGTCCGATAATGCAAATATTCCGGACGGTGCGCAGATGGAACATATCCTTGAGCTGCCCAAAGCGACCTGTCTGCTCCTCTCTTTGGCAAAAAATGCTGGTCTTTCTGCAAATAATTCCAGTGAGCTGGCGTATAAGGGAAAGGAATTTTTTCTTGCCGCTTATCAGAAAGCACTGAAAAACAAAACGCTCCAAGCCAATGTTCATAAGAACAAGTTCACATTTCCGATGGAGGAGCATGACAGCGGATTTCATGCGGTCGGAGTACTGACCCGTTCGCCTGCTTGGGAATACGGATGGAAGTTCAACTATCTGGCCGAGAATACATCCGGAGCAGAAAAGCCCGAAGTCAAAGCAAAAATCCAGAAGCCTTTGACTGCATTGGAGCATCTGGAACGCTGTGGGTATAAAATCGTTCAGCAGGTCGTGCCGGAAAAACTTCCACCGATTGCTGTTCAGCGGATGGCATGGAAAACAGGCGAGGCTCTTTGCGACCCGGTGGTGGTGGATTTCTTGCAGTTTATCCGAACACATATGCAGAGCGACGGCTCTTTTTCGTTCCGTATCCCAAAGGGTGCGTCCAAAAAATCGTTTGCCACACTTTCAGAGATCGCGCAGACGTGGGACAAAATGGGACTCTTTGCAGCCATTGTGATCTATCCGCAGAATATCGTCTATGAACTTGCACAAAATGAAACCGTCCGGCATTTTTTGAGCGGAAAGTGGCTGGAGCTTTTTGTAGAACATCAGGTTCAGCAGATCCTGAACCACTATCGGGAGGAGCAGGGCGCAGAAGTTTCGGTTTGCTCCAATGTGATTCTTTCAGAAACGGCATCCATAGGGAGCACGCATGAGCTGGATGTTGTGTTCTCCATCAATGGAAAATTTTTCTGGGTAGAAGCCAAATCCTCCAGCCGGAGCATTGATTATGGAAAATATGCTTCTCTGTGCGAAAAACTGAACGTGACACCAGAAAGCTTGCTTTTGGTCAACAGCGATTTGTCCGTGGAAGAGTGCGAAGGTGTTTCTTATTTCTGGAATTACCGTGTTGCAAATTGCGCAACGATCACGCAGGAACTGGAAAGCATGATCGCTAAACAAATTGAAACTGCCGGAAATCCTGTTCTGAGTACAGACTGAGAAATAAGCAAAAATGATATGTACCCCCAATACTGGACACCCAGTATTGGGGGTACATATCAAAACCGAAAAGCAGAAGCTGCCGCACAAAAATACGGTGCGGCAGCTTCTGCTTTTTATTTGCTGTGTCCCCTGCGTGTGCCGACAGTTCCGTTCCGCCTTATTCCTCCTCTGCGAAAGGGCGTTTTTGCCCGCCGCATTTGTGGCCCGGCTTTCCCATGAATGGCCGTTCGTTTTGCCGAAAAGTCGTACTCTGCCCGGGAAAAAGCACCGGAAGACTGCTTCGGCCATTTATTCCGCCGTTTCTTACCGATTTTACAATGTTTTTTGCAAAAAAGGCTTTACAAATGAATTTCAAAAACATATTATATAATTATAGGTTCAGCTTCTTTACGCAAATAGTTTCGTACCGGTTCGTATGGGGCAGCCGGGTCTGTGCTTTTTGCACTGCTTCTGCCTTACGATAGATCATTGGAGCCCGCCGGTGCAGCCCCGCTGCACCAGATCAAATACAGAAGGAAGGTTATGCATCATGCCTGAAAAGAAAGTTTCTGCTCCTGCAGCCGATGCTCCGGCTGCCGAGGGTAAGACCCGCAAATCCACCAAGGCTCCCGCCCGCCGCGGCCGCCCGCCGCTGGCACCCGAGCTGTATGTAGAAATGGGCGGTGAACAGTACAACATCACCGACATCATTGACCGCGCCAAGGCAGACTACCGCACCACCCACAAGGTCGGCGTACAGTCCTGCAAGGTGTACGTCAAGCCCGAGGAAGGCGCAGCCTACTACGTCATCAATAAGTTCTCCGGCAAGCTGGAACTGTAACTTTTACAGGGCCGCAGACAGCACCGCACTGCTGCCGCGCCCGCCATTCCCACAATAAGGCTCCATAAACAAAGAGGCCGCTGCACAGCATTTGTGCAGCGGCCTCTTTTGGTACCGGGACGATTTTTAAATGGCCTCCGCTTGTGCTCTGGCCATATTCAGCGGAAAAAATATTTTAAACTTCGGGATATCGGAACGCCTGCGGGCGTTCCGATATCCCATTTTCACAGGAAGGATCGTAAAGGCGGAGGGCATTTCAAATCATTTTTCGAGAGCTGGCAGCCAGTCAGAACCCCAGCATCCGCCAAAGAGTCTTACGCTCTTCGGCCGGGTCCGGGTCTGGGATCTCGAATACATAACGCTCGGTGGCGTTGATAACGGTGGTGTTGCCGCGGGTGCATACCCGGGGCAGCTTTGCATCGTAATTCAGGTGTACGTGCCCGTGGATGAACCATTTAGGCTGGTACTCGTCCAAAATCTCGTTGAAGCACTCAAAGCCCCTGTGGGCACAGTCGTCCCCGTCGTTCAGTCCCTTGGCCGGGGCGTGGGTCAGCAGCAGGTCGATGCCGCCCCTTTTGTGCGCCTGATGCTCCAGCTTGTGCACACGGCGGCGCATGGCCTTCTCGGTGTACTGGTAGGTATCCTCTTTATTATAGCGCTGACAGCCCCCCAGCCCCATGATGCGCAGACCCTTCCATGTGTACACCTGATCGTCCACGCAGATGCAGCCGCCGGGTTCACCCTGGGTCTGGTAGCTGCCGTCGTGGTTGCCGTGCACATACAGGATGGGCGCAGCAGTAAAGTTTGTGAGATATTCCAGATACTTTTTGGGCAGATCCCCGCAGGAGAGGATCAGGTCGATGCCTTCCAGCCGGGCACGGGTGTCATAGTCCCACAGCGCCTTGGACGGGACATCTGAAATGGCAAGAATTTTCACGTTCGTATGCTCCATTCTGTTTCCGGTCAGGCCGGCTCATTTCTCCAGACCCTTTACGTTGTCCAGCCCGTTGATCGCCAGCACGGTACGGGTCTTGACGTCCAATTCATCGTAATGGGGCAGCTTGCCGTGTACACAGGCATCCAGCCAATCCATCTCCATCAGCTCTTTGGGGCTGTAAACTCTATTCTCCGGGGAGTGCAGGTTGTCCTCGTTATCATACAGCTTTTCCGGGAAGATGTGCACATTGTCCGAGCCCTGCAGCGTTTCCAGCAGATCCAGCAGCTGTCGCGTACCGCTGGGCAGCGCTTCCTGATACTCCAGATCCTCTGCGCCGCTGCGCAGACCCCACCAGTAGTTCACTGCGCGGGTGGTGGCTGCGTTGTCCCAGCTGCCGTCAAAAATGGAGCGCACGATCTGCACATAAAAGGTATCCCACCGCCAGATCGGCAGACCCAGCGGCTGTAAGCTGCCGTCCGGCAGTTTGCGGCACAGGCCGTAGTCCCGGTTGGTGTCGGCAGGCTCCCGACTGTCCCGGGCGTAGACCATGTCGATCTCCGGGCAGTCAGCAAAATCCAGCGGATGGGCGGCATCGGGCTGGCAGGCCCAGCGCAGCCAGATACGGCCTGCCGGGCGCACGCTCTTCAGCCCCTGCGCAAAGGCGTTGATCGCAGCGGGCACGCCGTACACGGGGTTTGCCGCCACATAGCCGATGTGCCCGGTCTTGGTCATGATACCGGCCAGCATCCCCAGCAGATAGGTCACCTCATAGGTGCGGGGGTAGTAAGTGCGCACCAGCGGGTGCGGCGCGTTCAGCGAGCAGTTCAGGATGCGGGTCTTGGGGTGCTGCGCCGCCA